>Ga0209129_1000045_pt1 | contig 272407 bp, 303 predicted proteins | sample AraplaMF_Col_mMS_FD_184257 | JGI IMG/M metagenome (GOLD analysis project Ga0209129, IMG submission 184257) | Arabidopsis root microbial communities from the University of North Carolina, USA - plate scrape MF_Col_mMS (SPAdes) (version 3) | ecosystem: Host-associated > Plants > Roots >... | reverse complement strand
TCCATACCGGCCAGCGGTCATACTCGAGCCGCACAACAGGCCTGATACATGACCGCACCCGATCACACGTTCAAAACCGCTCGAAGAACTGCTTGCATGAACGGGGGCATCCATACATGACCCGGCACAGCCTGATATTTCCATTGAGAATTGACCCATGTTTGAACCGTCCCTCGCATGTTTTAAGCGAGGGCTCTGGAGTGATCGACATGGCATTTCTGGCAAGACGCCCAGCTGGGCTGAAAGCGACATGTCTGCAGCATTCTTTCAATATTCTCGACACTCCTCGGGAGAAGGACTTCGATGAACTAGCCGAGATTGCTTCGGAAATCTGCGGAGCACCAATCGCGGTCGTCAAATCTGGTCGATACGACAAAGCGGTGTTGCTGGGATTTCTTTGCTTGCCCCGTTGCCTTGCATGGCAAAACGGCCTTCCAATTGATGATCTAGAGTGACAACGCAAAGGAGGCGGACGATGTTCAGCCTTTAATGTGCGGCACTTACCTGTACCCTGTCATTTCCAGGTAACCAACGCCGGTGGTAGAGCCATCAAACGATATCGGGCCTTCCCAGTACGGCGTGGTCGTATTCATCCATGATTGATCGTTCACCGGCTGAGTTTGAACATCAAGCGATTTCGACGGGACCTCGATCCGCCAGGACACCGGGACCTGCTTTCCATCGACCGTCGCGGTCCGCAATGGCGTGAGACGAACCTGGTCTCTGGTCAGCGGCATTGTGCGTGCATCAGGAGAGATCCAGTTCGCCGAGATATACCCGCCCTCGTCATCACGGAGACGAAATGCCATCAGCTTCTCACCGCTCGCCAGGTGCAGCGAAAACCAATCCCACCCCGTCTGGTTCGAAGCCAGCGGTTGCGAGGACCACTCCCTGTCAAGCCACGCGTTGCCACTCACTGTGATGGTCTTCCCTGACACCTCTATTGTTCCGGAGACTTCATAGAACGGCTGAGAATAGTAGTAGCTCGCCTGGCCGCCAGCCGACTTCACCGAGAACCCTTGATCACCTTGGAGGACAAGCGAGCCATTTGCTGTGAGGTTGAAAGCGTAATTAAAGTCCAGTCCAGTGGCTTTTAGTGAGAGTTTTGCCAAAGGATCGGCGCTGGAGATGTCGACGGCTGACATTGTCCATTCGTCGATCCAGGCGCGGAAAGGCGCGGCCTCGACCCCCGCTTGGCCCACGCCGCCACGGCCGAGCCGCTCCGCGACGTATTGGTGGTCGGGCGTTGTGACAGCGGCATGTCCGATCCATATTTGAGGGTCAGCGAAGCCAGCCTTGCTTTCCGGGGCGAGTGCTGATCGGAAGAGCGTCCACTGCGCTCCGTATCGCTTGCCGTCCTGCCCCATGAGATTGGCAGTGACGTACCACCATTCGATGCGATACTCTGTATGTGCCCCATGATCTCTCGGAAAAGACAGTTCATGGCCGCGCTCTGGAATAGCGAAGCCCTGGGCGTCCGATCCTAATCCAGCGAACCCTTGCCCTAGGGTTTCTCCCGCTGATCCCACCATGGCGGCGACCACCAAAATCAAAGCAGCTGCTCTACCGCTCATTGGCAAAAATCCTTAGCAGATCGGCTGGATTGAGTGTTGCAAGGCGACGGACTGGAAGAAAAACCGAAGCGAGCGCCGAAAGAAAGGCGATTGCACCGAGCAACAGCCAGTCCATGGGAAACACGTACATTGGAAGCCGCCATCCGAATGCCTCGACATTTACAATTGCCAGCAGCACCCACGCCAATACAAGGCCAACGGGTATTGCCGCGATGAACGTAGCTAGCCACAGCGCCAGCGTTCGGGCGACCTCATACAAAGCCAGATTACGCCGACACACGCCCATTGCCCAAACAGGCGCCAGTTGCGGAAGCCGAATTCCAGAGAGAGTCAGAAGACTGGAAAACATGGCGAAACCAGCTACAGCCAATGTAAGCACGTTGAGTGCACCCGTAACCTTGAAAGTCTGGTCGAAAATCGCTCGCGATTGCCTTTTCAGCGAGGCTTGGTCTACGACAGCAGTATCCGGGAGACCGAAGTCTTCAATCAATTGTCGCTTCAAATTCCCCGCCTTTTCAGGAGGAACACGCACGCCATATCGGAGCTTGGCGACCTGTGGGTAATGAGCAATCAAAGCGTCAATCCCGATGATCACCTGTCCGTTTGGGTTTCCATAGTCAGAAAAGACCCCGACTACTCTCGCATTCCAGCCGCCGGGCATGGCTACTGCGTCACCTATTTTCGCCGCGCCGCGCCGCCACATCTGCTCGTTCATTAGGGCACCCTCACCTTTTGCGATCGTGTCCCAAACGCCATCCTGCGATGCGATCAGGGGCCAATGCTCGCGGTAAGTCGGGTCGTCAGCGACCCCAAAGATCTGAATTTGCTCCCCTGCAACATCGCCCTCAGTGCTCCAGATTGGCAAGACGGAGGTCGAGTGCGAGGGAAGCCAAGCCCGCAGCCTCGCCGCCTCATCTTCATCCTTGGCGGTGACGTAAAGCTCGGCAGCGAGACGTTGATCGAGCCACCCAATGAACGTCAGCCGGAAGCTGGAAACCATGGTGCCAACGCCGATGTTAGCCGACAGCGCCAACAAAAGTGCCATCAAAGCCAGCGACACCCCAGGAAGTTGGATACGCGTATCAGCCCAAAACCATTCGGTCATGGCGCTGCGTGACAAACGCTGCATGCCCATCAGTACGGCTGCCAAAACTGACGGAAGCATAAGTGCCGCTCCGAGCAACAGGCATCCAAGCACTGCGAAACCAGCCACCAAGCCCGACTCCGCCAGCGCTAAAGTGCCAGCAAGTAACAGAAGCATCCCCCCAACCCCTGCTTGGATCATCAGTCCCCGCGCGGACGCTCGCGCCCAAGCTCTCGGCTGCGCGGCGGCGAGAATTGGAAGTTTCCAGACCCGATATAGACTCTGGGCGGAAGAAATCGCCGTCCCGGCAAGCGCTATTCCCAATCCAGCGAGCCACCACTCAGGGCGGATTGCGAGCGACCCGGAAATATTGGCCCCATAAAGCCCGCGAAGCGTGGCCGCAACACCCGGCATGAGGATCGACGCAATCACATATCCGAATATGACCCCGAACACGCCGGATGCCAGAGCGAGTATCGAAAGTTCAACAACGAGCATCGCTGTTAGTTGACGAAGGGAGACGCCAAGGGATCGCAACGTTCGAAATGTGCCACGTCGTTGTTCGAACGTGAGACCTGTTGCCGAGTAGACGATAAACAGACCGACGACGAAGGATAAGAGGCCAAAGGCGGTTAGGTTCAGATGGAAACTGTCGGTCAATCGCGCGACATCCGGTTGCTCGGCCGGTCTGCGGACAACGAGGCCAGGCGAGAGATGACCGAGAGAAATCGTAGCTAAACTTTGCTCCGGGGCGACAACCAGACGATCGATCTGTCCGAGCTTGTCCAAGAGCCGATCTGCGACAGCGATGTCCACGAAGGCTGCGCCCTCCGGCACGCTCTCGTCAATCCGGACTTTCATATCCGTATTGCCACGAAGCTGTTCAGCTGTGGTGCTCGACACCAAAAGCTGCCCGCGTGGATCGAAGAATCTCGTGAGATCGCTTCCGCTCTGAATGGCGACCGCTTGGCTAGCTCGGGGCATGGTCAACGGGTCTATGCCGATCAACCGGATGCGGGCTGTCCCAAGGCGCACTATCCCTTCAACAACCGGCGAGACCTTAAGACCCGTACGCCGAAGCTCTCCATAGATGTCGGTTGAGATACCGATGCCGTCAACGGCTACGATTTGCGCTAGCGCCCCCTGCTCTAGAACCGAAGCTGCCCGAGCATAACTTGCCCTTGCCTCGGAATTGATCGCTTGCACGCCGGACCACAGCGCTGTCGCGAGCGCGATGCCCATCACCAACGTCAATAGCTGCAGGGGTTTCCGACGCCAGTGCGAAATGAGGGCGATGAACGCGTCAACGCTCATTCGGCAATCTTCCCACCGCGAAGGAGTACGGTACGATCCAGTCGAGCCGCTAAGCGGGTCGAGTGCGTGACGAGCAGCAGCGCCGATCCCGCGCCCCTCGCTAGGTCAAGCATTAAATCAAGCACGGCATCACCTGTTTCTTCATCCAGATTCCCGGTAGGTTCATCGGCGAGGATGAGCCGAGGCTTCGCAGCAAGGGTTCGACCTATCGCGACGCGCTGTTGTTGACCACCAGATAGCTGTTCTGGGTATCGGGCGGTGTACTGCTCCAATCCCAAGGCCTGGATCAGCTTACTTTCCCAAGTGCTGTCGTGTCGCTTCGCCAGTTTCGCGTGGAAGGATATGTTTGCCGCGACCGTCAAGGATGGGATGAGATTGAACTGCTGAAATACAAGGCCGACCTTGGTTCGGCGATATCGAGCCCGCTGGTCCTCGGAGAATTTGCTCAAATCGTCGCCGTCCATGACAACAGAGCCACTGTCTGCCCGATCGAGACCGCCTGCCAGATGAAGGAGCGTACTCTTGCCGCTTCCAGACTCTCCTGTAAGGGCGACGCTCTCACGGGCCGCTACACTGAGGTTGATCCCTTTCAAGATCTCGATTGCCCCCTCAGTTGATGGATATGATTTGCGAACGGCGTCGAGGGTGAGGATCATTGTTCGCTCTGGCCACTTTCAAGATTTGACTGACCTACGCAGGAAGCGGCTTTTCCACAAGGCCGCAGCCGGTTGATTTCAGAGCCCTCGTCCTTTGGCGGTTCGAGGGCTCCGGTCTGGACGACCTGCCGCGAGGCTCACGCGTGAGGCGGCTATGCGCAGGTCGTGGTACTCTCAAACATCTGCGACCTCACAGGGTTCCACGGAGGGCAGTTCGATGCGTGTCCGTAACCGGCTACTTGAAAGCAATCACTCGAATGCGCACATGAACATAGAGAGAACCTGATCGGGAGCTTGGTTATGGTCAAAGGCGAGTCCATTTCGAAAACTGCAGTCGACACCCTTAACGCTATCGCGAGATTTCGTCATCAGCGCCGCTCAAATCGAGGCTGGCTCGTTGGCGACAAACGGATACCGTCTGCTGCCATTGCAGCTCTTCAGCAGAAGTCTCTCCTAAAGGAGGTTGCATTCAGTGGCGAACCGACACTGATTCTGACCGACGACGGGAAGCGTGTCCTTGCAGAACAGTCACGCCGATAAAGAAGCGCGCGTTCGAGCAAATGACGAGACTGGACTCGCGCATACATTGTAAACTACCAAAAGACTTAAGCTGTATCCCCTGCGCTGACCGGTCCGGGCCCGACAGGTCGTCGGCTCTACATCAAGCCTGAGAGTTGCAACCGAGATTGCGCTGTGGAAACGCAACCCAGCCTCACCAACGGCCCAGTACCTGCTGGCCACGTCCCCGCGAGGGAACTGTCTAGCGAAGGGAGCGAGCATGTCGCTCCCTGTCGTGGTCCTCGTACCTACGATTTCTTCTTGAGAGCGGTGGGCTTGTGAGCTGCCTTTGCTCCGGTTTTCGAACTCTCAACGATGACCTGCGGATCTGATTTGGACGCTTTTACTTGATGACCTTTGATTTTCATGGGGCTGGTTTGCTTCTTAACCACGGTCCCAGTTGTCTCACCCTGGCTGGTTTTCCAGGCAACATGGTCGCCCTTCTTTAGATCCTTGCTCACGACTTCCTCCATTCAACGACGCGTTCGAGTGGGGTCAACACATCACCATCACTTGGCGGTTACACGCAGCGCTCCTAGATCACCAAACGTGCGATGAAGCGCCGTGATCTTATCCTCAGCAACGTTCGCTGAGACTTCGATCTCGCCACTAAGCTTGGCGTCTTCTCGTCCGTCGTCATTCGCGGACGGAGCATCACCGCCACTGACGTCAACACCCGAGGAATTTTGGCGACCGGCGGCTTGAACAAACACATCTGTCCGATCGATACCGATCTTTTGGACCAGATGCTCGACTGCGAGGTCTGCTGCTTCGCGCGTCTCAAAGGTTGCGGTCACGGTTTTGTTCTTGCTTCCTGACATTTTCGTCCTCCTTCGACACGAATAGAAGTGTCATCTGTGGACTAAGTTCCCGCACGCGATGCTTTCAGCAACAACGCGCTCGCGATGACATCGATCTTTAAGATCGAACCGATGTGCAGGGCACAGATGGTCCGCTAGCGTACATAACAACTCAAGGTAAGCTTCGGTTAAGGTCTATTAGAAATCATGAATATGCGATTTCAGGAGTCAGGAGGTTACCATGTCGCAAGCGCATCTTATCGATCACTTGAATACTGCAAAGAAGCTGGCGGAGTTGAGCGGCAGGCCATTTGTAGCCTACCTTATCAACATCGCCAGAGAAGCTGCTGTTCGAGACAAGGGGACCGGGAGTCGCACGACCTAGCGTACACGGCGATCGTATTCCATCACCGACTGTGCTTGGTGACGGCTCAGAATTTACGCGGGGTCGCTGACGCTGTTGGCGACCCGGTCGGCCGAAGGTACATGAGGTAATAGGCGTATTCGACTGCCATGCTCCGTGCGTGCTTACCGCAAGAAACTCGTCCATGAGGGTCAGCGTAACGCAGTGAGGTTCCCATGAGCGGGCGTTGGAGCGAAGGCGTTGAACTCAACATCGACCGCTTCAACGTTTATCGGACCATCTACACGACCGCAGATGCCGCCTATTATCTCCTGCACAAATGGCCGGTCGAGAGCGGCAAGGAGTGCAGCCGCGCTCGTAGGGTTTGCTTGGCAGTGCTTGAAGGGAGAAGGCCGGCGGATGACGCTCGTGAGGCGTTTGTTGCGGCTGCTAAAGAGGCTGGCCTGTATGTGCCGTCACAGTGATCAGCAAGGCAGCAAACTGTCGACATCAGCCGCGAAGGTGTAGGCTGTATTTGGGCACGCATCTGAACCATCTTTCGCCTGGAGGTTATCTATCTGCTGGCAAATCAGGAAGAGAACCTTGCCCTCATTCAAGTTCGGCGGTTCGTCACAGCTCCGTCGCTCAGAGAGATCGTACCCAAAGGCTAAACCCAGCCCATCCATAAGACGATCTCGTTTTCGCTCCGGAACGAAATAAATTCCGCTTCGTTTCAGTGCAATGCCAAGGTACTTCTTCCACATCCGCGAGCACAATGCCTTTGACGAAGACCTTGAAGGCATTGACCTTCCATCCATTGATCACGCGCATACCGAGGCCTTAAATGCGGCTCGTGAAATAGTTGCCGAACTCGTCGCACAGCGTGAGCAGATCAACGGAATGACGTTCGAGGTCTGCGATGAGAGCGGATCGTTGGTCCACCGATTGCCATTTCGCTTGGTCATCGATTGACTACGGCTTTCACAGGACGAGCCACTTGCCAGCCACATTTGCTGGTATAATCTTGCCGCAGGCGTAGGGGCCTAAGCAACCTCCCCGCTCAGAGGTCGTCGCTTCTCCCAACCACTGTGGTGACGATCTCGCCCTCAATCGCGTTCGGCGGTGTCTACTTTTGCTATAAGACTTGCTAGGCTGTAGCCGCTGACTTGATGCCAAAGTCTTCTTCCATCCAGCGGATGAACGTTCTTGTGCCGATCACTGCGATATCGGTTCGGACCGCTCTCACAGCGTCACGAAGGCCACCATCGTCCATGATCACAACGAGTTTTTCCGTTTGCGCTAATGCGGCTACCCGGGCTGTTGAATGGCTTCGGCAATCATGGCCGCTTTGTGGAAAAAACCATCCTGCCGTTAAGGTCCAGGAGGTTAAGCCGGAACAATGAGTACCGCTTTTGGTTCTGTTGAAGCGAACCAAAGGAGCACTCATATGGATCACACCAATCACGTCCGCCTGACCGCCGATGAGCTGACGGCCGCGGTGCTAGAAGGGGCTACTGTTTATGGCGCCGACGATCACAAGGTCGGAAAGGTCGATCACGTGCATGGACAGGGGGCAACTAGCAGCGTCGTCGTGGATGTCGGGGGGTTTCTGGGTGTTGGCGCCAAGCCCGTCTCTGTGCCCATCAGCGACCTCGACTTTATGCGCGATGAGGACGGGTATGTTCATGCAGTAACCGCATGGACCAAGGATCAGCTCAAACAGATGCCTGAACACAAGGATTGAAGGGCGACCAGCCCTTCCCCGCCGGTCAAAAACGGACGGCCATTAACTAGCCGACGTGCTCTTAGCCGGCTCCAGCAACTTCAAACACGGGCGTCAACTCGGACACTGAACGGAAATGGTCGAATTGTCAGCAGCGTGCATTGCGAAATGGAGAGTGGTATGCAAGCTTCGTCCAATCCGGTAATCCGTGGGATGCTCGTATACGTTATCGCGCTTCTGGTGTTGGGGATGATTGTTGGCGCGATTTACACAGCCTCCGGTCGGCCATCGAACCCCTCCGAACCTTCAGCGGCGGAGGCTATTCAAAAGCCCCCAGAAAGATCTAATCCCGTTCAATAAGTTGGCTTAACAGACGCCGCGCGTTAGTTTGATCGGGGGTTGGGACGGCACTGGCCTGCATATCTGTTCCAGAATGGCTGTAACCCTTGCTTCTCATGCAAACGCCACTTGTCTTCATGGACTAGCGTTCCAGGCCACGAGCGATATGCCAGGCTGTGATCTCGCAAGCACGCTCACGGCTATCGTCCACGGCTACAAACAACAACGGATTGGCATGCTTCTGCCGTGGAACTACCCGGCACTGTAACCCGCGTTCGCGAGAATGCCTGGACAGCGGTGACGGATGATATAATTTCGTCGAGCCGTACCGTCGCGGCGGTTTGATACGCAAATGGCCGGTTCATGAACTTTCCGATTGTCGCGACAGTCATATCTATGGTCCTCGGCCTTTCCGTAACCCGCCTCTTGACCGGATTTGTGACCATTTTTCGTATCCGCAGGACGTCTCCCATGGATTGGGTGCCACTCGCCTGGAGCGGCATCTTGTTTATCATGCAGTTGCAGTATTGGTGGGCGATTAATCAGTTGTCGTCGCTTCGGCAGACCTTTCACTTCGGCGAATTCATCTTCTTGGTTTTGACGACCCTCATGCTGTTCCTTACCGCAGCACTTCTTTTGCCCAGTCGTTGTGAGGATGAAGCTCAAGGACTGCGCGTTTATTTTGAGCAGGACGGCCGTTTCGCACTGATTTCGCTGACTGCTTTTTTGTTGTTCGGATTGGTCGTGAATGTCTTCGGCTTCAAAAGCCCGATTGAATCAGCTTGGGCCTTCACAGACATTCCGATGATCATTCTTCCCGCTCTCGCATTTTTTCTACGCGAGCGAAAATACTACGCGACCATCACCGCAATCTATCTCCCCTTGTGCGCCTTGGACGTCTGGATTTCGCTAGCGCCGTAGACGCATAGCCATCCAAGCGTCGGCGGTGGCCGAAATGGGCAGGACCGCAAGTCGCACAACAATGCCCTTCTCTATTCCTGAAACTGCATTATCAAAAGGTTCAAGGTGCCAGGGGCACAGCGCTTACTTGCAACTCCTGCTGTTTGACGGATAGTCGAGGTATAATAGTAGGCGATAGTGCGACCGCCACCGGAATCCTGAACCCGGAATGAAAGAGATCGATCCAAGTTTTCGACCAATGTTTTCGCAACTTGCCCAGCGCGCGTTCGACGGTCAGTTCCAGGAAGACTTCCCGCTCGAGGGCCATGTTGTCACCGTACCGGTGAAGGCGCGAAACTACTGTTATTTCGACTCGCCTCCAAGGACGTGACAAACGGGCCTCTGTCGGCCCTCACAGCGACGAGGCAATAATCGGGAGGGTGGAGGTCAAGAACACATTGTGCGAGCGCCGGCGCATGGTCAAAGACGCACTTCGCGAGGGCTTCGCACGATTGCCCGACGACGGTACTGCGGGCTCGATGAAAAAAATTCGCTGAGCGATCGTCCACCTGCCCCACGAGCTGTCGCTATAGCGAAATACCCGGCATTATGGAGCAAGTGCCACAAACACTTGGGTGGTACCCTTAATAGGAAATGCCCGCACATGGCGGGCATTGAATCACGGGAACGATCTATATGTTAGCGAAGGATATCCAACCCTTTACGCTCAACAAGATCGAGAATCTTGATAGCTGTGCTGTTCGGCTTTTTCGTTCCCTGCTCCCACGCCGCGACAGTAATCTTCTTCACGTTGATGAAGCTGGCAAATACAGCTTGGCTTGCCTTCGTTCCTGCTCTGATCTTCTTGATCTCATCGGGGGAATAATCACGCAAAGGAGGGAGGCAAAGCGCGTCGAACTCTCTCATCGTTACGTCGTCGACGAAACCTGCTTCGTGCAGTCGCTCAGCAGACTTATGTACGTTCTTCAGTATCCGGCTCATTGCATTCAATCTCCAGTATCGCGTTCTTACCAATCATCTCAGCAAGCCTTTTGTCGTCAGCGCCCATGTAAATATCGCATAACTTCCGAAGGGCTGTCTTTTCGCTCTTCTTGATGTTATCAGCCTCGTTCTTAGCGAAGCCGTGCACAAAAATAAGCCGATCAGCTTGTCGATGGCCAACGATAGTCCGGTAGCTTCCCGACTTCCCTCGACCAGGTGCAGCAACCCGCTTCTTCAGGAGGAAGCCGCCGAGCCGGGCATCGACAAGGCCATCTTCGATTTCTTTTGCGGCCACGCACAGCATCTCATCTGTTACGCCGTATTCGATGGCCCAGTTGTGAAATTCCACATCCTTCAAAACTCTCACTGGCAATTTATATATCACTCCGTAATACAGATATCAAGGCGGGTATCGAAAAATCACTCGTGACTCTAGCGATGGTCGTCACAGCCTTGAGTTGAGTCTAATCCTGAACATAAAATATCTTCGCCGTTTTCCAATCGAAACGCTGCTCAGAATTGGGCCTGGACGCGGCGATTCGACTCTTAATCCACATTCTGCTACCGGAACCTTTATGTTCAGATCGATACGAATAGAGCACTGACCTTGTCTCCGTCCTTGCGACGGAAGCTGTCCGCTTATGTCTCGCGTATCGACCGGAAGCCTGAACATGCTCCAGAAGCGAATTCCCATCCTGAGGCCGAACTCTTACGACCCCTTCTCCACGGGAGACCGGAGGTTCGAAATACGACCGTTGCGCTTGGCCCGACCCGAAAGAAGGCTTTGGACAGCATCCGCTGTTGCGCCCTGATGGCCGCGATCTCGATCCCGAGAAGGTCTGGTCGCTGACCGAGGGCGACGCCTATGGCCTCTTCGTCGACTTCCGTTGGGCCGACAACGGCGGCAAGCCTTATTGCCCTCGCTGCGGCTGCCTCGACCCCTACAGCGTCCGGCGACGCCGCTTCCGGTGTTCGGAGCCGAAATGCCGCGCCGAATTTTCGGTGACATCCGGGACGGTCTTCGCCAACCGCAAGCTCTAATTCAAGAAGATCATCATGGCGATCTGGGAAGAGATCACGGCTGCTAAGGGCATGGCGGCGCTTCATCTCAGCCGCAAACTCAACGCCCAGTACAAGACGGCATACGTCCTGCTGCAGAAGCTCCGCGAGGCCGTCGGCCTTCGCCGTGAAGCGATCAATCTGCGCGGCACGGTGCAGATCGACGGTAAGTACGTCGGAGGCGTCCTTCGCAAGGCGAACAAGAAGGAGGAACGCAAGGATGGGCGCAAGAAGGAGAACCAGAACGGCAAGCGCATGTGTGTTCTGGCGTTGAGGGAGGCGAACCGACACGCACCGAACAGGACGCTGACGCGAGTGATCATGGATGAGAACGGCAAGGACGCCTGGGCGGCCGTCGCCAAGCATGTCGATCCGAAGGCTCTCCTGATCGCCGACGAGCACAAGGCGTATGACGACCTAATCGGCCTTGTGCAGTTGACCCGCGTGAACCACAGCCAGCAATACCAAGAGGATGACGGTACGGACTCGAACGTGATCGAGAGTTTCTTCAGCCGCGTCGAGAAGGCCTACAAGGGCATCAACCACCGCTTCTCGACCAAATATCTCGACTGGTACATGGCCATGCTGTCATGGAAGGAGGACACGCGCTACATGGGCCTGCGCTGGCAGTTCGCCGATCTCCTGCGGACGATCACGTCACGGCCGACGTCGCGAAACCTCTGCGGTTACTGGCAATGCGCGGCCCAGAACATCGTCGACCAGGTGTGGCTGCAGGCGAGCCGCCGGACTAACGTCTGATCTCCCAGAGGTGGCGACTGCCGTCGGCGGTGCCTGCCTGTCGAACCAGTCCCTGCTTCACCAATCCTTTCAGCGTCGCGGAGAACCTGCTGGTGAGCGCTGACTCCAACCGTTTAGCTTCGCTTTCGAGTTCGGCCTCGTTCGCGAACCGCTCGGCGATCTCCGCCGTCGTCGTCGGGCGTTCGGAGCGGCGCAGGATCGAGCACGATGTGAGGGTTGTTCCTACCCTTCAGAAGTTCGGTTACGCGCCCGCTCGCCGTCTCTCGTGACGAGGTACGGCGTGCCTTCGAAGGGGGCGCAGCCAATTCGAAACTGGACTCGTATACCCTGATCACCGTTTCGAATGCCGCCTTCTGATCATCGAGAACGACGATCTCGCGCCGCAACTCCTCCGTCTTGGCATCGATCTCGGCCAACTTTGCTTTCAACTCGTCTACGACTTCCACCATGCGCAACACTCCCAAGGCACCCTCAGGAGATAGCATCAGCCGTTATGGGAATCTTGTGGCAACTGCTCCAGAATGCCGGAAATACCCGGCTGCGTCACACACATATACTGGTCTCAGCTGGCTTTCGCTAGCGTCAGATTTTCACGACCAGTCTTCTGCGATACAGAACCCTCCACGATCGACGAGTGCAAACTAGCCGATGCCGTGTGGTTCTATGGATAGGGCCTCCAGTATGTCACGCCAAGACGCTTTGTTTGGCGCAACCAAGAGATGGCCTTTCGTTGACGTTGGTCGATAGGGCTCGCCCAGGGTCGTCTCGGCGTAACCGCCTGCTTCCGCGTGGATCAAGATACCGGCGGCGTGATCCCACACGTTCATTCCTTCATTGAAGCAGAAGCTCATGGCGCCCGTGGCCAGCATCCGATATTCCCAAGCCGAGCAGCGCCAGGAGGTCACCCGCATGAAATTCAGCACGCCTAAAGCAAGGGATGTGCGCTTGTGAGCCTCGAATACGTGGACGGGCACAAATCCATGCATTTCACTTAGCGGGCCAGGTTCGGCGACAGACAAGCGCGTCCGAGCGCCATCCGCTGCTATATGCCAAGCCCCCTCACCCGGCCTGGCAATGAGAAAGTCGCCAAGCACCGGATAGTGAATTATCCCAGCGATGGTTCTGCCTTTGGATACAATCGCGAGGATGCTTCCGAACATCGGCGAACCGTGCGCAAAATGCCAAGTACCATCGATCGGATCGATGATGGCGGCAAGATCGGCCCCGGCAAGACGATTTAACAATGTTGGGTCTTCCGACACCGCCTCTTCGCCGATCACCGTGATGTTTGGCAGCCGTGCCCTGAGCTTTTCACCGATGAGATTTTCGCAGTTAATGTCTGCATCCGTAACGATATCGTCGGAAGTGGTTTTTGCCCGCTTGGAGTCCGACGACACAGATCGAAATCGCGGAAGGATTTCTTGAGCCGCTGCGTCTCGCAGATAGCTCATAAGCTCCTTGAGCAGATCGTTAGTAATAGTATCCACGTAAATGACCTCTATGTAGCTCGTGCGGCTGACCGCTCAGCTGTCTGGACCCACGCCTCCTAAATTGTGATAAAACGAGGGTCTAAACAGATGAAAGCCCTCACTTCGCAGCTATACTATGCCAAAACGGCTGGCGCGCAGGATTCGCGATCGAACGCATACTTCCAAACGTGAGGACTCCAGTTATTCGAAACAAGACCAGCGCAACAGCAACTTCTAGACGTCGCCTGGGATTATCCACAGTCGAGCTTCTAGGCATGGCTCGACGAGACGAGAAAAGCACGTTGAGACGCGCGAGGTCCACTATCCCGCAGTACGATGGGCGATCTGAGCGGGTTGTCGGAATTTGGCGCAAGCCCGCACTTGAGGCGGACTTCCCGCTGGCCGTCGCTACTTGGCCGCCTCAAGAGATACATCGCAAGATCCGCGAGCAAGCGCCCTGCGAGAAAGATGCTACATTAGGGAGCAGTTGCCACAACGCTGATTGAAGGCTCGCTTATGCTGACGAAAACATAGCGTTGGCAATTTCGGCGGGGCAGTTCGAACTCGCTGACGTGTCGGCGTCGGGTGGTTACCCCAACCTGAGTGACAAGCACGCTCATTTCTGACGCAGCGTCAGGAGTTAACAAATCTGTCAACATCGCTGGATTTTTGCCCTCGGTGACGGTATGTCACAGGGCATGGCTGACACACGTTTTCCGACAGCGCTTCATATTGTCATCACCGTAGCGATAAACGAGACCGCCGGTGTGCGCACGACCAGCCCAATGCTTGCGATAGCGCTCGATACAAACGCAAGCTTCGTGAGGAAACTTGTGTCAATTTTGGGGAAGGCTGGCATCCTGGCGTCGAGTGATGGCGCGGGCGGCGGCATCCGCCTCGCCCGACCTTCTGAAGACATTCAGCTCTTCGACCTTCACAACGCTATTTTGCCTGAACAAAAATCGTGGTCAGCGCGCGAAACGATCCCATCGGTTTGCGCGGTGTCACGCAATATCGGTGCCCTCAGCAGCCAGCTTAGCGAGCGCGCCGATGCGGCCGTAGCAAGAGTGCTGAGCGGAGTATCCCTCGCCGATTGCGTCAAGCAGATAACCGACTTGGAAGCAATAAACCCAGACCCGTAATGAAGTTAACTGGCTGTCACCCTGAGCTTTCCCCACTGCCATCGGAGGTGAACTGGACGACGATGCCCCGCGCGCTCCGGCCGGGAGCAGGTATTGTTTTCAGTCGCGTCCCAGATGAACAGCCGCCTTCGACGCAGCAGCAGCCTTGCGGCTATAGGCCACCGAGGGGAGTCTAATCTCCGCAGGCGATGCCTCTGTCCCGTGGGGGGGCGCAACGAAAGTTATAAGTCGCACGAGCGAGGATATGGCAGGCAGGCTGCGGCTAATCGCATGGCGTCGCAGCCGCCTGAAACTAAATTGATTGTCGATACCAGGCGGTGCCGCCGATCGCGATGCTTGAGAACAAAACCGCGGCAAAGCCGCAGGCTGTGATCGTTAACCACAGAGGCCGCGTGATAATCAGTTCAGCCATGATACCCGTCCTCGAATTCTAGGCGTCACAACCGCCAAGAAAACGCAAACGCTTTCTGAAACCCCACTACGAGTTCTTGCTAGGTGACCGTCACAGCACCAGAACAAGAAGCTGCGCAATCTCCAAACGGTGTAAATGACAACTGCCACTGAGACGTCGATGCTGACAGCCTAGAGCCATCCCAAATATGCTCGAGTCAGCGATTGACAGAAGAAGATCTGATCGCGCCGACCGGAAACTCTGAATAATCCTGCCTCTTTACGTCTGAGATGCTCAAACGGTCACATTCCCTTTTCAAGCTTTCGACAAACAGCGCGTGGTAGATGCTGGCTTGATGAAACATTGCTAGCTGACAACCGTTTCCTTTTTTATCGAAGTAGGAGAAAAGAGATGAAGCTGATACAGGACTGGTTAGAAGACACCGTCGACGATCTCAACGGTGCTTTGGATCTCACACATGACTCCGCGATCGACCAGCAGGCAGAGCGCCTGCGTGCGGCTGCCGAAGCAGAAGGCTATACGGTCGACCAATTAACCGAGGGATGTGGCGGTGATATCGCCGACTACATCCGCAGCCGTCGAGCAGGAAGCGGAGCCGTCGACGAGAAAATGGCAGGGGATAACTTTCCAATTCCTGTGATTGCTGCCAAGCAGGAAGGATCCTGATGGAACGGTGATGCGGAACTCGTCAACTCTGTCGGCAATCCGCCTGGGATCCAACGAAAATATGTACGATAACGTACACCTTTCAATGTTGTGGAACCACAGCGCTTAAATGTGAGTTTCCTGTTTGAACGTTGCGCCCTCGACGTTCCCCTCGTTGCAGTCCAAGCAACAACGAAAAAGCCTCATCGCGCTCTACACGATGAGGCTTTTTTGCGATATTCTATCCAGTTCATAAACATCGGTAGATATCTGAACCGCGAACGCCCGACGACATAATGGGACCTGGTACGCAACAGCCAGATCACCTTACGAAAGGACTCCAGCAACAACGCAAATCGATACATGCTTTGATACAAACTCCCTGAGTTCGAGAAACAAGCCGGACAAATTGGGTTTTTAAAACGCCTCTGCACTGGTTGCCGCCTTCCGAGCGACCAAAACAAGGAGAGGTTCCATGATTGCCACTGAAACTTTTTGTCGCCACTATAAGCCGATTGCTGTCCGTGCTCTTTGCGCTGCGATTGGCTCCTTCACAATTGCGCCAGGAGCCATGCAGGATGCATATGCAGCAACTGCTGGTGCGATCGGCATGCAGACGAACGCACAAGATGAAACCGTTCGTCCGTTTAAAATCGATGTCCCACAATCTCAACTGGATGATCTGCGTCGGCGTATTACAGAGACGCGATGGCCGGACAGAGAGACCGTCGACGACATCTCCCAGGGTATTCAACTCGATCGAGTACAAAAACTGGTCAAATACTGGGGCGATGGCTACGATTGGCGAAAGGCCGAACGCGAGCTAAACGCCTTGCCAGAATTTATCACCACCATAGATGGCGTCGACATTCAATTCATTCATGTCCGCTCGCCCCAGCCCAACGCGTTGCCGCTTCTCCTGACGCATGGATGGCCGGGCTCGCAGTTCGAGTTTATCAAATCGATCGGCCCGTTGACTAACCCGACTGCACATGGCGGGCTTGCAACAGACGCCTTCGACGTCGTCATCCCGTCCATTCCAGGGCACGGCTTTTCTGGCAAACCGACCGAACTGGGCTGGGGTCCAGATCGCGTAGCCAAGGCTTGGGACGTCCTCATGAAACGTCTCGGGTACAAGACGTATGTTTCACAGGGCGGCGACCATGGCTCGGTGATCTCCGACGCCTTGGCACGTCAGGCGCCCGAAGGCCTGCTTGGCATTCACCTGAATATGCCAGCAACAGTTCCGGGCCCGTTGATAAAAGGCATCAATGCCGGTGAACCAGCCCCGGAGACCTTGAGAGGGGACGAAAAGCAAGCCTACCAATCGCTCTCCACGTTTTTCGGTCGAAACGCAGCCTATGGTGCCATGATGGTCACTCGACCGCAGACGATCGGCTATTCGCTTTCGGATTCGCCAGCTGGCCTCGCCTCCTTCATCTACGAAAAGTTCGTGCAATGGAGCGACAGCGACGGAGCGCCTGAGCGCGTGCTCTCCACTGATGATATGTTAAACGACATTACGCTCTACTGGCTCAATAACGTTGGTGCATCGTCATCCCGCTTTTACTGGGAAAACAACAATAACAATTTCAGTGCCGATGCTCAGAAAACCAAAGACATCAAAGTACCCGTCGCCATCACAGCGTTCCCGAAGGAAATCTACAAGGCACCTGAGAGTTGGAGTAGAAATGCCTACCCCTCCCTCATCTACTACAATCAAGCAACAAAAGGTGGGCACTTTGCCGCTTGGGAACAGCCGCAACTTTTTGCTGAAGAGCTACGAGCTGCCTTCAAGTCCCTGCGCTAACTCATGACGACGGGGCGGTCTGCATCGGACCGCTCCACTCGTCGCAGGGCGAAGTAGTGACTGCGTCAGATCATGTCCCAGGACGTGGTGTAGCTTAGACGACCACGGCTCATCCCAGCGGGGCCGGATGAGTGTCAGCTTGCTGCTGGCAGGCTGATGAGTGGATCATCGCTCATCGTGGCGATGGTTTCCAGTGTCATGTAGCGGGATCGCTGAACGGCCCACTCGTCATTCTGCTCGAGCAGCAATGCACCTACCAACTCGACGATGGCATCGTCGTTGGGAAAGATGCCGACGACTTCAGTGCGTCGCTTGATCTCGCCGTTGAGACGCTCGATCGGATTTGTCGAATGAAGCTTTGCCCAGCGCTGCTTGGGAAAGGTCATGTAGGCGAGCACATCCTGTTCGGCACTATCCATCAGCGTGGCGAGTTTTGGCACCTTCGGCCTGATCTGGTCGGCGACATTGCGCCATTGGGTGCTTGCCGCGTCCGGGGTGTCCTGTGCGAAGGCGGTGGCGATGAAGGCGGAGACGACACGCCTTCCGCTCTTTCCGGCATGAGCCAGCGCATTCCGCATGAAGTGAACTCTGCACCTCTGCCAAGTGGCAGAGAGCACCTTCGATACGGCGGCCCTGATGCCCTCATGCGCATCGGAAACGACGAGCTTAACGCCGCGCAGGCCTCGTCTGTTCAGCTTTCGCAGAAACTCGGTCCAGATCGCCTCGGCCTCGGAAGTGCCAATCTCCATGCCGAGCACCTCGCGCCGACCATCAGTGTTGACGCCCACGGCGATGATGACTGCAACAGAGACGATGCGACCGCCGCGCCGGACCTTCAGATAGGTCGCGTCGATCCAGAGATAGGGCCATTCCCCTTCGATGGGCCTGTCGAGGAAGGCCTTCACCTTCTCGTCGATTTCTTCGCACAGGCGCGACACCTGGCTCTTGGAGATGCCGCTCATGCCCATCGCCTTGACGAGGTCGTCGACGGATCGGGTCGAAACGCCCTGGATATAGGCCTCTTGGATGACCGCCGTCAGGGCCTTCTCGGCCATCCGGCGTGGCTCAAGAAAGCTCGGGAAGTAGCTGCCTGTGCGAAGCTTGGGAATGCGCAGCTCGACTGTGCCAGCCCGTGTTTCCCAATCCCGGTCGCGATAGCCGTTGCGCTGGGCAAGTCGGAAGCCGTTCTTCTCGCCATAGCCCGCGCCGGTCTTCGTCCCGACCTCCAGCGCCATCAGCTGCTCGGCAGCAAAGCCGATCATCTCGCGTAGCAAATCGGCATCAGCACTCTTCTCAACAAGCGAGCGCAGGTTCATCATGTCGTCGGTCATCGGTGGTGTCCCCCAGGTTGGCTCTAAGCAACCCGACCCTACCGGAAATCACCGATGGCTATGAAATCCAGCTACACCACTCCATGGGACACGATGCTGCGTCAGATTCGGAAGTGGAGAATCGAAACGATGTTTGGTGGATGCAACGTAACCGAATTTGCCTTCCGATGGGGGTGTGCCCCCTCCTCCCAATCTTGATCGGTCTTGTCGACGTGCAATTAAGGTGTCGGCACAACATCCATTTGAACGTGTCATTTTTCAATGACTCGCCAAGTCGAAGGTGTTATTCGCAGAAAGCTAACTCGCATCTAGGCCTCTCCCTTTTCTGATACTGTGGATTGGCGGGTCAGGAGGTTTTGTGTTTAACAAGGTCGATACTGCGGATGTCACCGCTTGTGATCTCGAACCCATTCACATCCCCGGCTCGATCCAGCCCCATGGAGCGATGATTGTCGCGGATGGATGCGCTCAGCGGATTCTAGGGACGGCCGGCCACGTTGATTATTTGCTGGGCAGGGGCGTGGAGGGACGCACGCTCTGCGAGGTCATCGGCCCAGTATGCCACGCGCGGATTTCCCTCGCCCAAGAAGGCAGAACTACGGTTCTAGGCAAGTTCGAGGGACCGAAAGGTTGGTTGAACGCAGTTGCATACCGGTCCGGCGGACATGTCGTTGTCGAAGTGGACACGGCGGATGTCGAAGCGGCGATCACGGCGACTGTGCTTTCAGATCTCGACGCGATAGTGACGTCGTTCGAGAAATCCGGGAGCCTTGATGCCCTTTACCGCGTCGCCGCAGATACCTATCGCGACCTGACTGGCTACAACCGCGTAATGATCTATCAATTTTTAGACGACGATGCGGGCGTCGTAGTCGGCGAAAGCCTGAACGGCGAAGCTTCCAGTTTCATGAACCACCACTTTCCCGCGTCCGACATCCCCCGGCAGGCGCGCGCGCTGTACGTTCGGAATAAGGTTCGCGTCATTCCTGACGTTGGCTACACGCCACAGCCAATCCGATCCTTCTCGGGGGATCTGCGGCAACTGGATCTTAGCGATTCCACGCTGCGGAGCGTCTCCCCCGTTCATATTCAATATCTTAAAAACATGGGCGTTGCGGCCTCGGCGTCGGTCTCGATCGTTAAGGACGGTATTCTCTGGGGGCTTATCGCCTGTCACCACCATGAGCCTCGAGAAATTTCGCTCGATGTTCGAATAGCCTGTCAAGCGCTGGCTGGATCGTTGGCGCGACAGATCCGTGCAAAGGAAGAAAGCGAGCATCTTCGTGAGCGGCTGAGGCTCCGCACCCAGGAAGAAGCCGTCCTGCGTAAAATTGGGGCAGACACGGATCTGACGGAGTTCTTCAGGAACTCTGGAGGCGAGCTCGCAAAGCTTTTGGAGGCGGACGGCTTTGCCGCCGTTCAGGGCTCGGATCTGTTCATCTCTGGACGCTGCCCCGATAAGATTGACGTGCGCGACATCGCTAATTACGTCAGGCAGCCGGCGGCACTGCAGCCGCTGGCGACCGACAGCCTTTCAAAGTCCATGCCTAAAGCTATAGCGTTCGCTGATCTGGCAAGTGGCGTTCTTGCGGTAACAATGTCGACCGAGGTCCCGACAATCCTCATTTGGTTCCGCGCCGAACACTTGCAAAAGGTCGAATGGGCCGGCAATCCTCATAAAGATGTTCCGTCCGCACCCAATGCTGCTTTGAACCCGCGTTCGTCGTTTGCCGCCTGGACAGAGATTGTCCGTTACCGCTCGCGACCCTGGAATCATGCCGAGGTGGAAACGGCGTCACGCATCGTGCGTCTCATGCTGGAAGAGCGCAATAACAGGCGCGTGCGACTTTTGAACGGCGAGCTTACGACAACGCTGAGGGAGAACGAGAGCCTGCTAAAGCAGAAGGACTTCTTGCTCAAGGAAGTCAACCATCGCGTCCAGAACTCGCTACAGCTCGTAGCGGCCTTCCTGCGTTTGCAGAGTAAGGCGTCTGGCGACGAAGCTGTCAGGCATCAACTCGATGAGGCTGACCGGCGCCTGAATGCGGTCGCGCTCGTCCACCGCCGGCTTTATCGGGATGACAGCGTTGAGGTGATTGATCTTTCTCGCTACCTCGAGGACCTCGTCCATGAGATGCACACGACGATGGACGCAGAATGGACTCGCCAGTTTGATCTCGATCTTTCGCCGGTCCTTATCTCGACGGATCGCGCTGTGAACGTCGGGCTTATCTTGACCGAGCTTGTTATCAACGCCCAAAAGTATGCCTACGGCGGCAAGCCCGGTCCGCTTTCTGTCAAGCTTGAACAGCACCGTGACAAAATGAGGCTGATCGTTGCTGACAGCGGCAAGGGAAAGCAAAAGAATCATATCGCAGGAACAGGCTTCGGGGCCAAAATGCTGGCCGCCGTTGTCGATCGTCTCAAGGGCAATGTCGAGGAAGAAGAAAATCGGCCAGGCTTGCGGACAATTGTTACCGCACCCATTGAGCCAAGCGCGAATTGATCGACCACGGCCGACAGCTAGCCGTCCTACGGGCAGGCTTTTCAGGGATTATGCCGCAGTCGAGTTCGGGATCCGCAGACCATCTCACTCTTCAAGACGCTGACCTCGATCCAGTGCAAAAAGCATGCATCGGTGTGAGAAGAGATCCTTCCATTTGTGCGCAAGACAATATCGCACCGGCGAGTAAGGCTTAATTTGGCGTCTTGCAGGCAAGCGTGGGCCTATGCAGGACGAGCTGACGAAGGGGGCAAGGCCCTATACTCGAGCACAGCTGCGCACAGAAGTGCCGCGGTTGTTGCAAGGTTCAGCGCATAAAGTTGCAGCACCGGCGTGGCGATCGCGATCAGCAGAAGTGCTGCCACGCCTATGAGATGCGAAAAGGGAAGTCTTTTGGCCGCTTCCAGCTTCAGCCAGATGTTCCCACATAGAAAGAGGATAGGACCACCAACGATCGCAAAGGCACTTTTGAGATCTGTGTGCTGTTCGGGATGAGAGAGAGCGAAATCTTCGCCGACGGCGGTCAGGATTATGCCCGCGACGATCGGTAGGTGGCCGTAGGTAAATAGACTGTGCGCGACCGCTTCCGGAGCCGAGGTCGCTTCCGCTTTTTCGGCCGCCTCCTCCTGGCCACGATGGAAATATATCCACCACATTGCAACGGTGCTCAAAAACGCTCCGCAAAACACCAGGAAAGTCAGGTCCGGGCCCATATGCTCAACGGCGTTACGGCCGGTCGTCAGGATTGTTTCACCGAGGCAAATGATGACGAACAGCGCGCAGCGCTCCGCCATATGCTCTCCGTTTAGGTTCAGGGTTTCCTTGTCGGCGCTGCCGAGGCCGGGAAAACGAAATCGCAGCAGAGGCACTCCGTATTCAAATCCAAGGGCGAGGCTCCATACGATTAACCGCCATTCCATCGATACGACGGCACCTACGATCCAAAGTAAACCGGCAACACAGGCCCAGAGGGTGATGCGGACGAAGGTTGATGCCGATCGTTTGTCGTGATCGCGAAATGCAAGCCAGGCGAAAAGCGAACGCCCGACCTGCATACTGGCATAAACAGCAGCAAACGGAAGTGCATGATCCCCAAATGCTTCGGGCAATGCGATCGCCATGAGAATTCCAGCAAACATAAGCGCGAACAAAAGATAGCGGACCTGCTCGCTGTCTGTATTCAGGAGGTTTGTCACCCAAGTCGTATTGATCCAGAGCCACCAGATTGCCAGGATGAGCAAAAGCGCCTCCGCGACCGCCGTCGATGTAAAATCCTCGGCGAGAGTGTGGGAGAGCTGAATGAGACCAAATACGAAGACCAGATCAAAAAACAGCTCTGGAAAGCTCGCCTTGGATTGCTCGGCGCCTTTGTCACGCAGCCATGTCTGCTTACGTCTCTTCGTTGTCATTGCTCTTCCATTACTCAGGGGTCCGCATAGCCAACCGCTCGCATTGACAGGTTTCCTGAACCGGGATCGGCGGAAAAAATCAAGGCACCCTCCGCGGTCGATTCTGCCGGAACATAATCGAGGGTGGTTTCCGCAGTTTCTGTCGTCCCGTCACTGCGCCGCCATTCGCCGCGTACGACTACGGACGCAGCGGTGGTATCCGCGCTGTTGCTGATTGCGAACCGAACGCGCCCGTCTTTCGCACTCAGCGCCGATGGAAGTCGGGAGATGCTGAATTTCGGTGGCGATCCGGAGCTCGTTAACGCCTCGTAGCCAATAATAGCGATCATAACCGCAACTAACACAGTGCTTGCAATACCAATCGCCCATTCGATTGGATGTGGTTTGGCTGATGGTCTGCGTTTGCTCTTTGGCACGTAAATCACCCCTACAATATTAGTCTGGCGGCAGCAGCACCTATCGAACACGGGAGGCCGAGTACGATTATCGTCGGTAGCATCGATATCACGGAAGCTCCGCTGAATCGCTCAAAAGTCCAAAGGCAAAAGGCACTTACGAGAAGTGCGATTAAGTATCCGGGCAAGGTAAAGCGCACGAGGATGTGCCACTGCGGGACATCATCGCCAATCTCATGGCCTCCTTTGAACGAGACCGCATAGACAAAACCGTGCATGACGACCAAGGAGATCGCGATCACGACAAGCACGTGCCACGGCGTCATCTTGAAGGACAGGAGGATCATCTCCTCAGTTGGCGCGACGTTGAGGCCAAGAAACAAGGCGCCGAGTGCCATCAGGAAAATTTCACCCGTATAGTCGGATGGACTATCCTGCACAGGGTCGCGCCCGTCGCCGTCATCATCATGATCATCACCGTTGAGCTGGCTTCGACCGAGAAGAGCGCCAATGCTGGCCGGAACTGCCTGAAGCGCGATTTTGCCTGCAATCTCGTAGACAGGTTGACCGAACTTCACCACGCCTACGGCAGAAAGAACCGCGGCTGAGGACAAAATACCAATCGCAAAGGCGATGGCCGCGTCGCGGGTGGCGTCGCGCCAGCTTGCGGTCTCCTCAAACCCCACTCTATCAGCAAGCAAGATAAGCAAAGGAAGATTCAAAAGAAGAAGAACAAAGAGACGCCAACGGTCCATGTAGAAGCCGAGCTCCCACATCTCCATCGTCATGAACATCGGAAGCGCAAAAATCAAAGCGCCGGCAAAGCCACGCCCTAGGCCGGCAGTGAAGGCTTTGCCGTTCCAGTCGTCATGGATCTGAGTTTTCGCAACTACCATTGTCTAAACTACTATCTCTCAAAATGATTTGGCGAGGGGGAGACGCCAGGATCCAGCCAGACAAAGTCCGCAGCGAGGTCGAGAAAAGGACCTGTGTGAAAATAAGGCCGCATTTCGCGTTCTGACGGCAGTAGGCGCGAAATATCTCATATTTTGAAAAATGTTTTGCGCCCTCGACTCTGAAACGTTTTCTCGGCGCCAAGACATTTCTTCGCTCGCCGTTGCTCATCATTGGTAGCCGACGCTATCACGGCGTTCAACCCGGCCCAGCTTCACCGGTTTTTTGAAGTTGAGCAAGACCGATCTCTAAGACCTGATCTATTTCGGCCCTAAGTGGACCCTGTGTGGTTTCGTATCGTTCCATGGTGGGCGCCGTCATGACCGCAAGATGCTGCAAGGAGGTGATGCGCTCGTCGATAACCGCTGCAATACCGCTCGACCACGCCTGCGCAAACATTTCGGGGGTCCAACTATCTCCGCTCACGTCATGCCTCCGCTCACTATTTCCCTTTTCTCTGAACTCTTCTAGCGACGAGACAGTTCCAGCCGGATTGGACCGGGATAAAGACCCGTCTATCTGATCCTCAGCTTATTCCAATACGCCGAGGTTTAACACCGCGTGTGCTGACCCAGCGCCGCGCTCGTCATTTAGGCTTGTGGCGGACCAGACCGGATTTAAAAGCTGCTGCCAGGTGCATGGCGTGCCGCACTGATTCTTGCGTTAACGGCTTTTCAACAACTCCGACGGCGTCGTTGCGCCCCTTTACTGAACTGACGTTCGAGGTCACATAAACGACGCCTATACCGAAGCCGTTGACAAGGCTTTTGGCAATCGCAGGACCGGTCATTCCATCATCGAGATGAACGTCGACAAGTGCAATGTCAGCGAGCGGAGCAAGCTCCATCGCTTCCTCACGAGTGGTTGCAATACCGACCACTTCTCCGCCTTCCCGGAGGACCGCGTCTTCGATCTCCAGGAACATGTCAGGTTCATCTTCAATGACAAGGACGCGCATTTCGATACCTCCCTTAACGACGAAAATCTTCTGTCAATAATAGCATGGATCTCGCAAAGGTTCGGCTAAAGAAAACCCATCGAGTGCATTGTCTGATATCGGACATTCATGACGGTGAGCTGCCAGCGTAGCATCCGTGCCACATGCTATACCGTGCATAAGAGGGCGCAGCAGAGCGGAGTGACCATCCGCGAGATCACATGTGAGAAGGTTGCTCGGTGATGCCTGTCAGGGCGGCCGTTCGACACTGAAATGATCGAGAATGATCTGCGCATTGCGTCGGTGAGATTTAAAGTACACGTCAAATAGGTCGCCCGCGATTGGTACTGTCCCAGACGCAGCATCGAGGCCTAGGTTAACAAGCATTCGTGCAAGCTTTGAGGGGGGAAGGCCAAGCCTTCGTGCCTCGTTTATGATCACCAGTCCGATGAGTGAACCGGCAATATCGCCGATGCCCGGGACTAGTCCAAGTATCGCGTCTGCGCCAAAGCGTATCCCGAGACCGGGAACCCTCACAGCCGTATCCATAAGCCCGGCAAGCCGAACCGCGCGCCTAATGCGAAACTCTTCATCGGCTGTCAGGATTGGTCTTCGGGTCGAAGTCATACGATTAAGCGGCGACAGTCAAGCGCTGTGGTACAGGGATGTCCTCCCCAGAGGATTTGGCATTTATATAGCGAAGTACGGCAGCGACGTCATTGTCACGAACAGGTTTGGCCAAAACACCGAGCGATCCTTCAAAGCCGCGCACTGCTTCGGGATTTCCAGTCAAAAAGACTACGTTAACTCCAAAATCTTCGATCAGGCGCCGCGCGATGTTTGGACCTTCCACGCCATCGCGAAGGCGAACATCGACAAAGGCCAAATCGGCGTCGGGCGCTAGCTCCAATGCGTCAGCATAACATGCAGCGAAACCTACCGAGCGGTGTCCGGCGTAAAGGATCTCGTCTTCCAGGTTCAAAGCTAGGATGATCTCGTCTTCGACGATCATAACATTCATGCGTGAGGCGCCCTATTCGATTACAGAGACACAAAACGCCCAACAATTAAATTTAGTTCCAACTGATACACGTTCTTACGGCCTCAAATCGCTCGACGCCCCCGGTGTTGATCTTCCTTATTCAGTTTTGCTCTTGCGCTTGGGGCCCGGTCGCGCGCGGACCCGCCGCATTGCCCATTGTTTCCGCCCCGAACGAGGAGCGAGCGATAGGGGCCGCAGGCGTCGCAATGCGCGAATGAACCCTTAGTCGGCTTATGCGTTCACTCTGCGACAACAGATGAGGGGAGGCAGACATGAGGGCCAATGTGAGGTTTGAACTTTTGGCAAAATGCGGCTATGCCGCGCGTGGTGTGGTGTTCATCTTGATTGCAGGGCTAGCCTTGTTCTCCGGTGTGGCGGGTGGTTCACCAGAGACAAAGTCGGCACTTTCAACCTTATTGCAGCAACCTTTCGGGCGGGTCTGGGTCGGGCTCATTGGCGTCGGCTTGCTCGGTTTCGTCGCTTGGCGGCTCGCGCAGGCTCTGGCCGATGCTGATCAGCACGGGCGTAAAGCAAAGGCACTCATTATTCGCAGTGCCCTTCTGGGTAGTGCAATCACCTATCTGGGCCTAGCAGCCTATGCACTTGGCCGCGCCTTCGCGATCGGCGGCAACGGCGGCTCTGGAGAACAAGGCTTTGCAAGCTGGATTATGTCACAGCCATTCGGTCCATACCTTGCGATTGCGGTCGGGATCGGCTTTTTCGTAGGAGGCGGTGTCACAATACTCAAAGGCGCGACCGGCAAGTTCAAGCGCTATCTCAAGTTGGAACATAGGTCTGCAGCATCTCTCATCTGCGTTTACGGGCTTATCGCGCGCGGCGTTGTATTTGCGGTGACCGGCATGCTTTTTGTCTTTGCTGGAATTCATGTCAATCCCGAGGAGGCTGGCAATATGGCCGACGCTCTCCATTGGGTTCGCGAGCTTCCATTCGGCGGGATCTTATACATCGCCGTTGCTCTTGGTCTTGCCTCGTTCGGCTTATATAACTTCATCGAGTCTCGATATCGTATCGTGCGAACCCCTTCGTTGGGACGATTGGGCTCGGCACTCGCGAACGTTAATCAATCGACCTAACGTGAAGTTAATGTTGAAATCGAGTTCCACCTAAGTAAATTCGACATCAGGGAAATGACGTAAGTCCCCATGAGCTCTTGCTCAGCCAGCAGTCGTCCGCTCCACAATGGATTTCAGCGGCGCCGCTGAAGGTGTTCCTCGCCACGCATTGGCAACGAGCAGGACAACCAGCGCAAGCATAAGTCCGGCACCGATCATCGACCAGACCGACATGCCAAATCGTTTAGAGGACACTGGCGTGCGCCGGCCCTGATAGTTTGTAGTATCTCGCGCTCGGTCAAATTTTTGGGGTTCTTCCATCTCTGGCCTCACATTGTCGCAAAATTTGCGCCTGAACAATCGTCTTTGTGAGACAAATGGACACTCAGATCAGTATCGGCGCGTAAACCGCGAAAGCATCTTCTTAACCGAACCCTGCTGAATGCGCGAAGTTCCCAGTGAGCCGAAACATTGCGTGCAACTGCGTGTTTATCCGTGCGCAAACTAGGAGATTTCTTCATGGAGCACAGGAACGACGTTGTCTGACTGCTGAGAGACTTACTCGCTTAAAGCGGAAGGAATTACCTATAAGGTCCTCTAGAGACCTGCTCCAATTTCAAAAGCGTTACCGAGGCTCGACGGTGAGCGCGAGGTAAACTGGATCAAAGCCGGCAATCGCTTGCAGTTTTGTCCAGTCAAGGATGGTTATAACGCGTCCCTCCCACGTGAAAGCTCTCTCCTTCCTCAGTGATTGCAGCGTTTTGTTGAGGTGTACAAGCGATACGCCGAGAACGTCAGCCATCGCCGTCTGTGTTAAAGGAAACTGGAAACTCGAACCATTCGTCCGCCTTACCTTACGGAGCCGAACGTAGAGTTCGCAAATTAGGTGCGCGAGATGAGCCTGTTTCGAGCGCCGGCCCATGGCGACGATCCATTCGCGGTGAATAGCACCATCGATGAGCGTGTCGAGCCAAAGAAGCCGCGTCAGGTGAGGATGAGTGGTGGTGATCGCCTGCAGATCGCTGTGGTCCACACACGCGACCCGGCAGCCTGACATTGCCAAGATCCCATGGTCCATGATCTTTAATGGGAACGCGTGCAAATCGATAAAATCACCCGGGACCTGGAGTGCCGTTATCTGGCGGCGACCATCCTCTAAGAGTTTGTATCGGGCTGCAAAGCCGTCGAGCAGCAACGTACTGGCGGTCGGGCGGCTTCCTTCGGAAACAAGATCCTCACCCGCAGCAACGATGCGATCTCTCCCGACGATCGACTTTAAGAGGTCGATCTCATTAGCGGTTAGCACGTCGTGACTTTGTAGATTGAGAAGGAGCGCCTCGATCACCGGCGTTCGCCTTTCCCTTTAATCCCAAGTGCGCTTTGCGTGCCCACGCCGGGCAGCTGGAACAAATCGGTGGTTAGACAATTCATTGAAAACAATTCGGTAAGAGAGACAGATGCCACGTTATTTTTTCGACCTTCATAATGGAGACGGACCTCTTCGTGACGAGGCTGGCCTTGAGCTCTCCGATCGGTCTGAGATCGTAAGGGAAATGTCGCGCATTCTTCTGGATATCGCTCGTGACGAAATGCCCGTCACCGATCGGGCAATGATTTCGGTCAGCGTTAGATCTGAAAGTCGTGCGGTATCGGTCGCGACGCTTACATTCGCTAATGAGTAGCTGGATGACTGACTGCAGGTTGCGCCGCCGACGCGGAAACCCGAGGTATGCGACTTGAGCAATGCCGACTCCTTCAAAAGTCGGAGCGGACAGTAGCGGCAGCGGCGTCGGGCTTCATTTAAATTTGACACAGCGCAGATGTCGTTCGCAGCAGACCGCACAATAGGTGCCGCAACGCGCTGCAGTGTGGCTAACGTTCCTTGCCCATGAGATTCCCCGGAATACAGGAGATACGATCACGAAGCCTATGCAGCAGCGATGACGCGGACACCTTGTCGATGCCTCCGTGTGTGCGTAATCCATCCCGGCGGCTTACGTAAAGGATACGCATCAATCAGTCATGAATGTCGGACCTATCTCAGGCGTCCAGTCCCTGACCGCCGAAGCCTCGCTACCGCTTATCGCTAATCCATCTCATTGAGCGGCACTCCTTCTCCGCCACGTGCTGTGCCTCTGCGAGGTTTTTATACTCCCCTAGGAGTTCATAGCGCCGTCGCCGGAAAATGAAGAAAGCTTTCTTGTCAATCCGATTATACGTGACCGTCGGCGCGTCGTCTTCATCGCTCATATGTTCCATCCAAGGTTTCGCCCGAGGTGATGCGTCAGCTCGATTGCGGTGTAAGTGCATGGCGATCCCTCGGCCTGTCACCGTCATTGGCGAAACAACTGCGAAGTTTCAAAGTTCCGAAGTTAGAAATCGTATTCGACGTGATCTATTGCATACCGAACAAGGAGCTTAGCAAGAGCAACCAATCCACCAGAAGCCAAGGGCTGGAAAGAATTCGGGCGGGAAGGCTCTCCGGAGATGGCCGCTGTTGCGCTACCAATGCCTTACCCGGCGAAGTTGCAGTACTACCAACCGACGGCATCGGTCCATCGGCGAAGGTTGGCCAACCCGGCTCTCAGGCAGGGGCGCGGCAATCCGCCTAATTCAATCGGGGTCGCTCAGACCTGCTGCCTTGTAAGGGAAGCAGACTTCCCATCGATGGATGACGGCGGTTTTGCCAGCATCGGCACCGCTCAGAATCGGTCATCCCGACCATGATGAATCTCTATCGAGCCGATCACCGCGCCTTCCGAGTGTTCGATGGGATAATTACCGCTATCGAACTCCCCTTTCTCAATGCGACTTGCCAGAAATCGAAGTGTGTCGGCGGCCGCCTTCGTTAGATCCGCCGCTGGTGGATCAACGAAATTGAGCGCGATTTCAAGCATAAGGAAGCGCGAGATGTTGCCATCCATTCAACAGGGATCCGATTACCATTCATTCCTTGGCATATTACGATGGATGGTTCGATAACGAAATAGCAGCATATGTGGTTGCCAGGTGATCGTGTCGCAATAGCCGTTTCTCAAACGAAAAAATTCGCGCGAGGTGCGCACCGCTGAAAGTCCATTGGCCGCACGCTCGCGCAGTCGTTGTCTACCACAGCAAGTCGATGCCTGCACCACGTGGCCATGTTGGGGTGCCAGAAGAGCTCGATAACCTGATTGGCTGATAATTTAGCTTCTTGAGGGCGTGTCTAGGCGGACAACATTGGCGAACTGCGCAATCCTTGAACGTTCTGCCGTGAGAGCGGCCACCAAGTCTTCATGTCGAAACGGCTTGTCGACAACCGGTCTTGGAATTTCTGCTCCTGATTCCAGCTTGTCGCTGTAACCCGTCATGAGTACGACAGGAAGCCGGGGATTTCGCTGCGCGACCGTTTCGGCGAGCTCAATACCGGACATTTTCGGCATCATGATGTCGCTGAGGACCGCTTCAATCTCCGGGTGACTCAAAAGGATATCGAGTGCGTCAAAGCCATTTTCGGCGGTGATAATGACAGGAACAAGACCCTCCAGCGAAAGCCTTACCGACTCCAACGATGCCGGCGTGTCATCGACGAGAAGGATAACTTTAGCGAGCTCTGACATTGGCATTTCACGCTCTCTTGTGATCCTCGGCTCGTCCGATTTTGGAAGAAGCAGCGTAAATGCACTGCCATGTCCCATCAGGCTCGAAACCGTAATTTCGCCGCCCGCCGCCCTGGCAAAGCTATGGACCTGCGTCAATCCGAGACCGACCCGTCCGTTTTCCTTTGTGGAGAAGAATGGTTCGAACACCCGAGAAAGGTTTGCGGGATCGATTCCTCTGCCGGCGTCCGTGACGGTCAATGCCACAAATTCCCCTCGCAGGAGAGATCCCTCCAACCCGACCTCCGGCACATTTCTGGCAGAGATCGTCAGTTGGCCACCGCCCCGCATCGCTTCCCGCCCATTGGTCAAAAGATTGATTAGTGCAATTTCAAGACCGGCCGGATCAACATGCACCGCCCAAAGATCATCCGGAAGCTTGACGTCCATGGTGATCGTGTCGTTCAGCGCCTGGCGTAGAAGCGGCTGGATACTCGCAAGTTTTTGATCGAGTTCGACATGGGTTGCGCCTTGGTTCGAACGCCTCGAGAATGAAAGAAGGCGCTGCGTTATAGCCTTGCCTCGGGCAATGCCGTCCGACATATGCTCAAGAAGTGCCGTCACGCGCCGCTCGTCTTGCCTGCGCCGCTTAATTCCTTCCACGCCAGACTGAAACACCATCAGGAGGTTGTTGAAGTCGTGGGCGGCCTGCCCCGTGAGCTTGCCGAGAGCGTCCATGCGCTGCCAGTTTGCCATGCTTTCGCGCTCGCGGTTACGCGCATAGATCTCGCGCAGGAGCAGAAACGCCGCGGCGCCCGACAAGAGCAAGGTGACGCACCCGCCAGCAACGAGCAACATCCAGGCCTTTCTGGCCAGCTGATCATATTCAGCAACAGGGATACCGACCCTGACGTGCCAGGGCGTCTCCAGGAGCGGCGCATCCACAGCGCGAAGTTCGCCACCTGATTTCAGGGTCGCTTTGCCAAAATCGGTTCCTGCAAAGCTGGCAAACTCGTCTCCTGCCATGCCCGCGATTTCCGGCGCACCAGTCGAGGTAACCAGCTTGCCGTGCCCGTCCACGATCCATGTCGGCCAGCTGTCAGGAAGACCGGTAGACTTCAAAAGGTCGGTCACCACGTGCGGACGAAGCACGGCTGACAGGACAGCCTGCAGCTTGCCGTTCCTTTCTATGGGAATACGGATAGCAAAGGCCGCCTGCCCTTTCGCCCCGATCACGACGTTACCGATGACCGGTTTGCCGGATTGAATGAGCCTGCCGTAGCTCTCCATGTCGACAACCCGCCGGCTCGACGATGCATCGAGCGCTGGAAAGGAGAGCACGACATTGCCTGCTTCGTCCGACACGCGGATTTGCTCCCATGCCGGAACCCTCTCGCGCAGACGGCGCGCCGTCTCGGCAAAGCTTGCGCGTGAAATCGGAAGATCAAACCGCGGAGAGTCTGCGATGACCGAGAGCAGCTGAAGCTGCGTGTTCAACTCGCGCTGGACGGTTGCGGCTATGGTTTCTGCCGTCACCCGAACGTCCTCGTCGAGCGACCTTCGTTGCTCGGTGACGAAAAACCACTCCATTCCCGCAGCCAAGATTATGACGGGGATGAGCGAGGCGCTGAGTAGCAGGAGCGCTGGTCGGATCTTGTTCAAGCAGTATCCCAGATGTTGTCTGCAACGATTGTGACGTAGGCGAGCATGCGGAACTTGCAAGCAGGCCGCGTTTCGGGCTGCCGTTGACCTTCTTACTTAGTTGACGAGACTTACTAGTGGGATTTCGAGCGAAAGCGACAGCCCATCGCCACTCCAATTCCTGTGGATTGTAGCAGCGAGGCCCTTTAACGCCGCTCTCTCAAGTGTCGTGCCGAAGCCTTCCCTTTCCTTAGGACCATTCGTTCCGGGCGATCCGCGCTCAACCCACTCAAGGTGAAGCGCGTGCTCTGTCACCGATATATCGACAGCCAGAGTTCCGCTCGGGGTAGAGAGCGCGCCGTACTTTGCGGCATTGGTTGTCAGTTCATGTAGCAGGAGTGCGAGCGAGGTGAGCGCGTTGCCTCTGAGCGGTGCATCCGACCCGGTGATCGCAATCTGAGGCTTGTGCCTGTCTTCGTGTGGAGCGACGATTGCCTTTAAGAGGGCTACCACTGTCGTGTCTGCCCAGTTTATTCCATCACCATTGCCGAGTTCGGGAAGCGTCAGGTCGTGAGCACTCGCCAGAGCCTGGATGCGAGACCTGAGATCGCTTTCAAGGTCTGCTACGCTGTCGGCCGATCGGGCACTGAGCGAGATCAAACCGGCTGTGACACTGAACAGGTTTTTGACCCGGTGATTAATCTCACGCAAAAGCACGTCCTTATGACCAGCTGCCTGTTTTAATGCGTCGGCCTGCAGAGCCAGTTCATCTCTTTGCGCTGAAAGCTGCTGGCGCTGCCGGTATAGTTCAAAAAACACGTCTGCCTTACTGCGCAAAATATCAGGCTCGATCGGCTTTTGGATATAATCAACAGCTCCGGCTTCATACCCCCGAAACCGGCGCTGTCCGTCTGCCGTTCCAGCGGTGACGAAAATGATGGGGATACGGCGGGTTCTCTCGTTTCCGCGCATCAGTTCGGCCAGTTCGAAGCCGTTGAGGCCGGGCATCTGAACGTCGACAAGGGCGAGAGCCACATCATTTTGCAGCAGGATCTCTAGGGCCTGGTCACCGGAGCGGGCTTTAAGAAGCAGGAGATCGTCGCGGCGCAGCAACGCTTCCAGCGAAAGCAGGTTTTCCTCAAGATCGTCAACCAGAAGAAATGGAACAGGTGCCAACAATTGCTTCAAACCTCTTTTAAATAATCGCCAATCGCTGCAAGCGACATGACGTGTGCAGCCGGACACCGTTCGATGGCAGCTTCTGGCATAGCGCGCGCGAAGGCAGTCGTGGGGTTCTGGACCAGTGCCACGCCTCCCGCGGCGCCAACCGCCTGGAGACCTTTGGCGCCATCTTGATTGGCACCGGTCAGAATGATTGCAACGAGTGCCGGCCCGTAGGCATCAGCTGCACTTTCGAACAGCACGTCGATAGACGGTCTTGAAAAGAGGACCGGCTCGTCGCTGGACAGTGCTATGGTCTTATCGATCTCGACGAGGAGATGATAATCGGGTGGCGCAAAATAGATGGTGCCGGGCTCGATTGCCTGTTTGTCTTCAGCTTCCTCGACGCGTAAATGGCACTTCGCGCGGAATAGCTCGGCCATCACGCTGCGCTTATCTGGGGGTACGTGCACGACGACTAAGACCGGCAGGCAAAATTGCGCCGGGAGTGCGGGCAATATCGAAGACAGCGCTTCCAGCGCCCCTGCCGATGCACCAATCACGACAGCTTCGGGTTCGATCTTGGTCATTCACCGCGCCTTTGGTAGATTTTTTCGTCACGGACGAAGTCGCCGAAGGCGTTTGCATGGAGCGAGAAGCGTAGGCTTTCCTTGGCGCCTAGGCCGAGAAATCCCTTGCGGGCGAGCGAATCCTTGAATAGTCCAAGCGCCCGGTCCTGCAAGTCCCGATCGAAGTATATGAGGACGTTGCGGCAGGAAATCAGGTGCATTTCGGAGAAAACAGCGTCGGTCACGAGGCTGTGGTCCGCAAAAACGACATTCTGACGTAAAGTCTTATCAAAGGTGACCTTCCCATAGGCCGCTTGATAGTAGTCTGAGAGCGAGGACTTTCCGCCGGACCTTCGATGGTTTTCCGTAAAGAGGGGCACGCGGTCCAATGCAAACACGCCTGCTTCAGCCGTATGCAGTGCATCCTGGCTGATATCCGTTGCGTAAAATAGCGTCCGTTCCTCGAGGCCCTCTTCCCTAAAGAGGATGACCATCGAATACAGTTCCTCGCCGCCGCTGCAACCAGCAACCCACAGCTTGATCGAGGGATAGGTGCGCAAGTGCGGCACAACCTTTTCCCTTATCGCTTTGAAATAGCTTGGATCGCGAAACATTTCACTGACCTGCACTGTCAGGTACCGCAGGAGCTGACCGACCATTTCTGGATCATGAAGCAGGCTTTCCTGCATTGCTGAAAAAGTCTCGAACCCAAGCTGCTCGCGCGCTTGCTTCAAGCGCCGCTTGATGGAGGCCATGGCATAGTTTCGAAAATCATAGTGGTACTTCAGGAACAACGCTTCCAACAGAAGCCGGATTTCAATGTCCTCAACCCTGTCGAGTGGAAGCGTTTGGGTCATTTCGGCATCCATACGCGCACCAGCGACAAGAGTTTCTCGACGTCGAGAGGTTTTGCCATGTAGTCGTTCGCACCGGCGTCGATGCACCGCTGCTGATCGTCTGGCATGGCTTTGGCTGTTAGCGTTATGATCGGTAGCTTTTTCCAAGCCGGGTTCTTGCGGATCTCGCGGGTTGCAGTTAGCCCGTCCATGATGGGCATCATCACATCCATCAGCACCAGGTCGATGCTACCCCCTGCCGATGCCGACGCTTTCTCCAGCGCTTCCAGCGCCTCGCGACCATTGCGCGCTATGTCGATGATTGCGCCCCTGGGCTCCAGGATATTGGTCAGGGCATAGACATTGCGCACGTCATCCTCGACCAGAAGGATGCGCCGGCCTTCAAGAAGGGCATCTCTATTCCTCGCCATGCGGATCATTTTCTGCTGCTCGGCAGGCAGTTCGGAGATGACTTGGTGCAGGAAGAGGCTGACTTCGTCCAGCAATCGCTCGGGCGACTTCGCCCCTTTGATAATGATCGACTTCGAGTAACGTCGCAGCTTTTGCTCGTCGTCTGCTGACAACTCCCGGCCGGTATAGACAATGACCGGTGGAAACGCATAAGCACTTTCCTGGCTCAGCGTTTCGAGAAGCGAATAACCAGATGCATCCGGCAGGGTCAAGTCCATGACCATGCAATCGAACGTCTCCCGCCTCAGTCGATCGAGGCATTCAGCCGCAGTGCTGGCTGTGACCGTTTCGACATCGTGGGAGGCGAGCAGTTTGGCGACTGCCTCGCGTTGCACCGGATCGTCCTCGACGATCAGGACACGGCGCACGCCCTGAGAAAGCCTCGCTTCGAACTTCTGCAGCACCTCGACCAACTGGTCGCGATTGACGGGCTTGATGAGATACCCGACGGCGCCCAATGAATAGGCAGTCTCCAGATGATCGCTCCCAGATACAACGTGGATGGGTATGTGGCGGGTCTGGACGTCCTGTTTCAGCCGGTCGAGGACAGCCAGGCCCGATTGATCTGGCAACCCTATGTCGAGCACGATGGCGCTTGGCTTCAGCTCCTTGGCAAGCGACACCGCTTCCTCAGCGGTCCCGGCAACGACGGACTGGAAGCCCATCTCGCGAGACAAGTCGCGGACGATGGCGGCAAAAACATCATCGTCTTCGATGACAAGGAGGACGCGTTTTGCCTCATCCAGTGAATGGCGATCGTCCTCAACCCGGTGGATGGGCCTCACTGGCGCCGTTACAGGCTCCCGCACCGAGGCAGCTGCCGGCTCGACGACTGTCGCTGGACGCATGTCGCGCGGCGTCACCTTCGCCGGATCGTATCTGTCAGGCAGGGTTACGGTGAACGTGCTGCCTTTTCCAGGCGTACTTTCGAGATCGATCGCGCCCCCGAGCAGCCGCACGAGCTGACGCGAAATCGAAAGACCAAGACCAGTGCCGCCGAACCTGCGGCTGATCGTGCCGTCGGCTTGATGGAAAGCATCGAAGACGGTTTGTTGTTGTTCGCTTGGGATGCCTATTCCTGTATCCGAGACGGAGAAGACAACCTGCCCTGTTGCCGCACCGCGCACCAACAGGGAAACCTGCCCGGCTTCCGTGAATTTGATGGCATTCGAAAGCAGGTTTTTGAGGACCTGCTCAAGGCGCTGCGGATCCGTCTCGATGATCGACGGGCAGCCCGGAGCGATCTCGACGGCAAAGATGAGGTTTTTGTCAGCGGCCATCGGATGAAAGACTTGACGGAGGTTATTGGCAAGGCGATCCACCGGAACTGTCTCGGGCCGTATCTCCACATGACCAGCTTCGATTTTAGAAAGGTCGAGGATGTCATTGATCAAAGTCAACAGATCGTTGCCTGACGACTGAATTGTCCTGGCATATTTGACTTGCTCAGCGGTCAGGTTGTCGTGCGGATTGTCGGCAAGAAGCTTGGCGAGGATAAGCGACGAGTTAAGCGGTGTTCGCAGCTCATGCGACATGTTCGCAAGAAAATCGGACTTGTATTGGCTCGCCTGCTCTAGTTCGCGCGCCTTTAGGCCGACTGTGACGTTGGCTCGCTCAAGTTCATCGCGTTGAGCTTCCAGCTGCTGGGCCTGTTCCTCGAGCTGGGAATTGGTCTGCTCCAGCTCGACCTGCTGCTGCTCCAGGCGTGCCTGAGATTCCTTGAGTGCACGGCTTTGCTCTTCTAGCTCTTCGTTGGAAACTCTTAGCTCTTCGCTCTGCGTCTGAAGCTCTTCAGACTGGCGCTGGGTCTCCTCGAGGAGATCTTGCAATTCGCTGCGATACGTGGCCGACCTGACCGCGATGGCAACGGCTTCGGATGCGCGCTCCAGTAGAGAGACGATTCTTTCGTCCACGGGACGCAGGAAACCGAGCTCGATGACGGAGTTGACCCCTCCGTCGACGCTCCCGGGCAAGATGACCAGGTGTTTCGGCTTGTCCGATCCGAGTGAGGAGCTGAAGGTAAGATAGCCGTCTGGAACATCCTCGACAACGATCGGCTGGTTTTCCGCTGCCGCCTGTCCGAGTAACCCCTCTCGCAACCTGAACCCCGAAAGAATACTGGCCTCATCGCGCACGCCATAAACGGCAGCCCTCTGGAATGTCGCAGCACCGCCGGTAAAGATGACGCCGGCGACAGCGCCGGCATACCTGGCGAGGTAGTCCAGGACGCTGTTTCCGAGTTGATCGAGGGGCTTGTCACCCATCATCGCGTTGGCAAGCCCAACCTGTCCAGTCTGAAGCCACTGGTCTCGGCGTCGCGCCAGGGTCGCCCGGCGAACCAGCAATCCGATCGTTATCGTGAGTACCAGGCCGAGAACTGCCGCAAGTAGCGTACTGACGAGGGCCCGCCGCTGCGCATCCTCCATTTCCACGAAGCGTTGGAGCCGGACTTCGACTTCTCCACCCGACATAGCAGCGATCTGCGCGCGGATCGCATCCATCTCCAGCTTGCCACTGTTGGCATTGACGATCGCGAGAGCCGCTTCCAGACCCTGTGAACGGCGAAGTTCAATCGTCTGGTTGAGCTCGGACAGCTTCGCGCCAACGTGCTGCCTGAGTGCTGCCAGTCTCTGGCTTTGACCCTGATTTTCCCCGGTGAGTTCGCCGATCTTGTCCAGTTGCCGAGGGATCCCGCGCACGGCCTCGTTATAGGGTGCGAGATAGCTCTCCGTGTTGGTCAGCAGGAAACCGCGCTGGCCGGTCTCGGCGTCCTGGACCAGGGAAAGCAGTTCGTCGAGTGCGACGATAGCGACATGCGTCTGGACAACCCGTTCATTGCCTTTTTCGAGCGCTTGCAGATTGAAGGACGAAACCCAGCCGTTAACGAGAAAAAATAGCAACGCACCTGCGAGGCCGAGTGCAACGGCAGGATCGAGGCCCAGCGTTCGTTTCGATCGATCCGGCGTGCTGGTTTGCGTCATTCTGGTCCTCGTTGGCGTCGCAGTGAAATTCAGGTCTGGCGTGATTGATCTCCGGGAGACCCCTCGCCCAGATTTCGATCGAAATCTAACGGCAGATCGCGTGTGTGGAAGGTGCGGTTGCAAATATTCTCGATTGACGCACAGAATTCCGGTGCAATGGTGGGAAAATGCAGCAAATTCCTGCGCGGGAGAGGCGCCGTGACGCGATTCAGTGCCTCATGGGTCGCACCAAGGCCTCTCGAAGCCGCAGCCCCAACGTCATCTCTATGGAAGCGTAAGTGTGGTCACCCGCTTTGATGTCGTGATACACCGCCCCAAACCTCGGGAGCGCGATTGACCGGACTGCCCCAGCTAGTGTTGCTGGATTGCGCAGATTGCTGCACCCTTCGGTTGGGCTCGGCGCTCAGGCCGGCGCTTTAGATGGAGACCACGGAACTGTGATGCCCGACCGCAGGTTAGGCATTGTCAAGAAGTGAAAAACATGGAGGAAGCAAATGTCTGACACTGACCAAGACAGAGCTGATGACGCCCGCTCGAAAAATAAGGTTGCGGAGGATCTGCCGCTACCGGAAGTCCCGCTAACGTGGGATCCGGTGTCGGTCACGGACCTCGCGAAATCACCGCGCGCCATTGAAAAGAACGACCCCGAGTTCATCAGCGACGGGAACGAGGGTTAGCGTGCCAAGTACAGCGCGTCATTCGCGCTTTGGAGCGGACGATGAGCCGGCCTGATATCCGGCGCGTTATTGCAAAACGCACTGAGTGCGATGGTGGCAAGTCCTGCGGCAACAACCTGCCTCGACTAACGGCTGTGTTGCAATGTCGATTGCTTGGCCCCTCGCCGCCATAGATCATGCCCCAGGTCCCCACATGCGTAGTCGCTTGGATCATCGGTCCCAAGGGATCGTCCGGTGGAGGGTCAGGAAGCGGCTCATCGCTGGAATACGGTCGGGATCGCTCGGCGGCCTCTCGTCAGGCGGCGGTGGTGGGGGGCGGAATGATCGGTTCGTTGGGAACGGACATCAGGTTCCTCCTAGGGCGGGCTGATGCGACTGCCATTATCCATTTTCGAAGCTGGACAAAATGGGAAAGAAGTCTGTCAACGGAATGGCCTCTCCCATGGCAAGCTGGAGCCTCTTTCGCGTCAATATGATATAGTCTTCGATGTTCGCGCTCTTAGACTTGTCAGCTTCCAGACGTTCCTCGGCCGTTCCAGTTGAACGGACAATTCTCCATTGCCAGGTTCATCGCCGCTTTCTGTTCTATCGTTCAAAAGAGCTGCGCGACCAACAGCCCCGACCTCTCGGGCCAGCCGATGAACTTCGGCGTCGCGGGCGCGTTGATGGGCTGGAGGAACGGAAATGACGCAAGAGAAGCAGCCGCACAAAGAACCTGCATGTGAAGTGGCGCCCTTGGGCGCAGCACTAACCCCAGGCCTGATCCCCGTTTGGTCAATGAGAAAGAAGGGGCTTCCGCCTAAAGGACTGTCGAGTTGGAAGATCAAAGCTCCGACCTCAAAGGTGGACCCACATCCAACAAAATAGGCTGGCGAAGGAACGACCTGGAACTGTGCATAGTATGATGGACGATAATGCACCGCCATGTCTTTGCGCCAGGACCGCTTTTCTCACTGGTTATCTAGACCCGCCCGTCGAGCCGTTGAAAAACACCTTCGGTTGGGATTGACGAAAAGCATTATCGACCCGATCTAGTCGATTGAGGAGGCTCCTATGCTGATTTCGTTCGCTGTCGTCGTCATATCTGCCATCGCTCTGCCAGCGGCCCAATTGCTGTTGGCGAAGTACAGCTTAAGCGAGAAGGCAATCGACCGGGCGATCATCAGGCGATTTAAAACAGCGCCGGTCGCAGCCGAGATGCGAAATCTGAGAGAAGTAAACAGCGTCATGCGAAATCTTCTAACCGATTTGGTCGAGAACGAAGAGTTTGGCTCAAAGCGACTGGGTGGCGAATTGCCTCCCCAGGATCAGAGGCGCTTTATCACGATGCGCGAAGTCCGGCGGCGGGAGATCTACGCGGAAGCTAAGGTTCTTCTTCGACAGACACACCCGACCTCAGACGCTGTTAAAGCCACACGTGCTGCTGAGTAAGTCTACATTGTCGCCCTCCCCGACCTCTGGACGACCCCGGGGGCGTCATATCAAAATATGGAAATCCCATAGCTGTGTCGCTGCAGCAAAGTCGATTTCTCCCCTCACGGCCTTGAGATAGCACATGTAGGGAAAAATGATGACAAAAACCGATTGGCCGAAGGACGCGTTGACCAGCGAGGTTATGGAAACGCTCGATGGAATTCTACGCGATTGGTGCATCGACAACGGCTGCGAGCTAGGAAGTGAGAAGGCCTGCCTCACGGCAAGGAGCCTCGTCGATTGGTTCGAGTTTGGTGTCACAGAGAAAGATGATCTGAAACGGGCAATCCGCGACGACATTGTCATCGAAAAATCAATAAAGCCCTAGATGTCCGGCTGCAGCTCATACTCGCCACCACGCGCCCGGGTCTCAGTAAGCTCACTTGTCGTCTTGGCCAAACGGTCCGCCAGCACGCGCATTACACTAAGCGCGATCCGAGGCGTGTCGCTGATCAAATTCAAGAAGTGGTCTTTGCTGATACGGAGCGCCTCAACGTCGGTGGAGGCACGAACGGTGGCGGTCCGTAGCGTGTCGCAGAGGATAGAGATTTCGCCGACGATGGAGTTTGGCTGCACCTCGGCAACCTTGACATCGCCATTAGGTGAGTGGACGAGGATCTCGGCTGTCCCAGTGAGAATTACAAAAGCGGCATCGCCGTGATCGCCCTGGTGGCAGAGCGCCGTTCCGGCGCGGTAGTGCTTGCGGTCCGAAGCGAAGGCCAGCAGCTTCAGCTTCGCCGGTTCGATCGTTGAAAAAATCGGTACCCGCTTCAGCATTTCGACTTCGTCACGCAGAAACATTCGCTTTCCTTCAATTGCAACCGAAAACGCAGAATGGCCGACTTAAAATGCAACATCTTACAAAAAATCGTCAACCTCATCGCCTCTGGGGAACAACTTGGTAATGCCCCTGTTTTTCCTATCACCCACAAAGAGAGGATCGAACATGTCGAAGGACCTTAATGTTGGCTTTACTGGCACCCCGTCCGAACCGACGACCGGCGTCCGCAAAGCAGTCGACGCTGTCAAACGCGAGACAAGCGCTGTCGTGTCGGGCGCTGCCGAACATCCCCACACGGCAACCGGGCTGCTGCTAGGCGTGGGCGCTTTGGCGTTCGTCGCCGGCTTCCTCATCGGCCGCAGTTCAGTCGACGACAGCTATTTCTGAGGATGCGCTGCAGTTCGACAATATCCTGACTTACCGAGGCGTTGCCGCGCCGCGCGCGTATTGCTTGTATCGTCGCTACACCGCGCAGGATCCGGTAAAATTGGGGCCCAGAGGTGTTCTCTCCGGCGCGCTCTGCCTGACCCTTTAAGCGGTGCCCCGGCATATCCGAAGAGCGCTTCGACCCGGTCGCGAGGTTTTCCTATGCCAAGATACCTTTTCCAGCTCATCGACGGGAGCGCAGCTGACGCTACCGAGATGGATTTCGAATTCGACACCTTCGGCGCGGCTCGCTCCAAAGCAAAGACCATGCTGTGTGAGATGGTGCTCAAAGGCCTGCCTGAACATACAGGGGATATGATGAGTGTCGAGATTTTCGATGCCAACAAAGTCCCTCTCTTGGAATTGAGAATGACATTCGACAAGATTGCAAAGCCGGTCTAGAGAGCTACCATACGGAACACGCTCGTAGGACTGTCGTTTATGTGGCGTTCCCTAGGAACTGAAACTGCAATTGGATGTTTTCCCTTTGAAAAGGAGAAAACCATGGCAGATCCTACCAAATCCCCCGCAGTCCAGTCATACAATGCAGAGAAGGAGCGGCAGCGCTCTGCCGAGCCCAATGACCTCGATCAAGGTCTCCAGGACACCTTTCCTGCCTCTGATCCCGTGTCGGTAACTCAGTCTTCTGTGGCAAGCACAACTAATGCAAACGCCGCCGATGACCGTAACGAGTTTCCGCTCGTCGAGGAAGCTTTGAGATCGACGGGTGAGCTTGGCGGCACACAAGATCGTCGACATGTTCACTCTCTTCGTCGAGACGCTGCTCGCTTGTCCGATCACGCTTCTGAAGTCGCCAGCGGTGCTGTCGCGGTTGGTAAAGCTGAAGCCAAATCGGTCATTCAGAGCGTTGAAGACATGGTCAGGGACCGTCCCCTGACTGCGGTTGGTCTCGTCGCGGCGCTCGCTTGGATCTGGGGGGCGACCCGATAGCCGTCGCGGCCACTGTTCAGGCCCTGTGGCGCTACCCTGTCAACTCGCTGCTTGGCGAACGCGTCCAGACCCTGAGCGTGACGGCTGACGGGGTTGTCGGGGATCGCGGTCACCTACTTGTCGACTTGGCGTCAGGGGAAATAGCTGCTCCAGAAAACGTAGCCCGTTGGCGTCCAGCATTGCAGCTCGATGCTCGGATCGCCAACGGTGAGGTTTTGGTTTCCTCAAAAAGTTGGAGCATGAGGGTTGATGATTCCGAGTTGGATATAGCGCTGGCGGACCACTTTGGCTTTCGCTGTGCAATCCGGCGGGCCGGCAGCAGGCTCTGTTTGAGTACGGGCGATTTTGTCTTGCGCCCACGCTATGAGGCAAGCCCTCTACATATCGTCTTTGGTAAGTCGCTTCATGATTTGTCCGAGCTCCTACCGGAGGCGGTTATCGACGTTCGCAGGTTCCGCCCAAATATTGTCGTCGAAACCACTGCAGACGAGAGCGATTGGATCGACAGGCAAATCGCTTTAGGTTCCTACCTCGGTAAAGTTGTCGAGAAGACAAAGCGCTGCGGAATGACGATGATCGCTCAGACGGGTCTGCCGGAAGATCCCGAGATCCTTCGTGCGATCGTCAAACGCCGTCAGCGCTGCTTCGGTGTGTATGCAGACGTTGCGTCAGCGGGCGTCATCGCCATCGGAGACCCGATTTCTGTCAGCCAGTCACATCGAGTGTAACAGTAGATCTGAGGTTGCTACGGCTTCGATGATCGCTGCAGAAACTTTCTCTCCCATTTGATGGGCGCTGGTGATGCCTTGGATGAAGGGCATCTTATGCAGCAGAAAAGGAACCGACACGCAGTAAAGATTATTGGACAGCCCAGCTTCAACGCGCGGTCTGAAATTTTTGTCAATCTCAATTCCGCCAGTTCGACGGGTCTCACCGGCCGCATCGACATTCGCCTTTTGGGTTTTTGCTTCCTTGATCGCGCCCGAGTGGCGCAAACTTGGGAATGGGAGATCGGAAGCGGAGAGCGCGTGCTGCCCTGTGGCGTCAATGAAGGCTTCGTAACTTGTACTGACGGCATCGACCATGACAACGGCGCCCGGCTTGTCATCGTCACGTTGAATGTCGTAGTCGTCGCCTAGCCCTTTGACAAACAACTTGCCTGCCTGATGAAGGGCAAGAAGCCGTTCGACGGACTCGTGAGGCACAGTCGCGTAGTCGTCAACGAAAACCGATTTGAAATACTTGTGGAAGCGCTTTAGATCTCGGTCGTTGAGGCAAGGAATGGCCAGAGCAATAACCTCGTGCATTCTGAGGATGGCATATCGCCACTGGACGGTTTTCCTATCCGCCTTGTTGCGTTTGGCTTCAGCCAAGTTTTGTGCCAACCAAACGAAGGGATCGGCGTGCTGGCGCGATCTGAAATATCGGTCGGCAATATCCTCAACGGACGCCAACGCAAGTCCGATACCGGCTGCGTAGTCAGGATCGGCAGCAGCGAGTTCTTGCCGGAACAACTCGAAAAGTTCGTCGAGAAGTCGCTCGCGCCTTTTCTCGATTAGCAAGCCTACTGCCTCCTCCGTGCAAAACCTGAGCGGCTCATATGGGATTGGACAGTAAAAATCTGCCTCAGGCAGTAACCCCTTACGAGACATCATAGTGACTTCAAAGCCAGCACTCGCGGGGTGAGCCTCGTATCTCAAGGCTCCATTGTCATCCCGTAGAAACATGCCATGGGCAGTCGCGACTGAAACGACAGCATCGATACCGCTGAGAGATGTTCCCAGAACACCAACCTTGACTGCGCCAATACGTTTGATCGCCGCTGCTGGCCATGGCGAGACAAAATAGCCAGGCGATATCTCGGTGTTCTCTGGCCAATCGTGGCCCGTGGCCATGACGACGTGATCGAAGGACATCGCTGCATCTTCTGCGCCATACCTCTTAAATTTGAGAGATATGTCATCCTTGCCGAGCGTGATGTCGAGAATGCGGTGGCTGGCCTTTACATCGATGGAATGGCGGCGGGAGAGCCCGATGTTCACCAGCGCCCAGAATTGTGCTGCCAGGAATTCCCCAAGAACAATCCGAGGGTAAAACTCACGTTCGCCGATAGCGGACCTTTCGATCCCCAATTCTTGAAGTTCGGCATCTGAGCGCGACGACAACCATTCGCAGAGTGTCTGCTCGATGCGAGGAATTTCGATGCTCGCGATGTTTGCCAGCATCGCGCGATCATTGACTGCCGGGTGGTACGGCGTGCCCTTTCCCGGGTCGGGTGTCTCTTCGAAGATCGTGATAGACAGCGGCGTGGCGCTGGAGATCAACCCGGCAAGCGTGTAGATTCCGGTAGGTCCAGAACCGATGATAGCAACTCTTGGCATGGGCTGATTAGTCTCGAAGGGAGGGCTGATTGACTAGTGTAGGTCAGGAGCCGCATTAAGCGGCCCCTGATTTAGTCAGTTGGTCGAAGACCACTGGCTGCGGACGTCTTCCGCATTTTTTGTCAGATGCACGTGCTCATCAACGTGGTCAACCCAGTCCAACGGAATAAGGTGATGCTGACCATCGTCGGAGTCCGACTTCGTCAGTTTGATGCGTGAAGTTCCATCCATGTGATCAACCGTGCCGACATGCGCACCATCGGCGCCGATGACTTCCATATGCTCGCGGACCTGTTCTGCAGAAATCATGATGTTATCTCCATGTTACTTGCACGGTGGCAACGTCCGCCTGGTCGCTTAGTTCCCAAAGGTGGGATGACGACGAGCCTGCCAGACGCTCGACTGCCAAGGCGCTGGCTTTGAGGGAATCAAGACGATCGCCCTCCTGTTCAAGCTCTTCGCATTCGACTGAAACGCTTATGCTCGATGAACTCGATAATGAATGTCCGTCGTTGGTACCAGTTCCGAACAAGCGTCCCTGCGTACGTTAGGGTACCGACGTGAGGATCAGCTGGAGCTATATCCTGTGGGTATTTGAACGCGCTTTCGACATGGCTGCTCAAAGCATTCGCTGCCATTTCGTCGAAATATGGAAGGATGATACGCATGCACTATGCTGCGGTGGGTATTGGAGCGCTGAAGCACGGCAATTTGGGGTAGTAGATCATTGCGCCCTTCTCGAGAAGGCGGCACCGCACCTCGCACATCTGACCGAAGCCATTCGCTGTGGGCCGGTGATCCTTCGTTTCGAAGCTCCGTCCTACTAACATGCACTACAGGAGCAACTATTCAACAGCGTCCTGGAGAGGCTGGAACACCGTGGAGTGCCGGGGCGCGAGCGAGCATCACGGCAATGGCCTTGGCTCTGGTGCCCGCAATCTTAGACAGGCTCGCCTTCAACACGCCGGGTCTAAGAGCTTTGCAAGATACCCGTGAACCCCAAACTCCTGGAAAGATGCTCGTGTCCGTTCGCGACCACCGGGCTTTCTGATGGGAATGCGAAGGTGCCAGTCTTGCTGCTAATGCTGCCTGTGCCCCGCTCGCCGATGCCGATGTGGCAAGCGCACTTGCCTAAGAACCGAGCATGAGCATGCTGTGAGCCGCACACCTGCACTCCGAGTGACATGGAAGAGCTTCGCTGCAAGTGCCTATTGGTGAAGCTCAACAAAGGTGTGAGTATGCAGTGCGACGCATTATCTAGCCATTCTCGCTCTTTCGGAAGTCGCATGACGGCTCATGCACCGACGTCCATGGCGCAAGATTCTTCTTCACTCAAGTGCGACATTTCTGTCGGAGAAATAGCAAAGCGCTCTGCAACGTCTGGCGCGTATCGAAGCAGGTCGGGCCGGAGACGCACAAGTGCAAGGTCCTTTGCCTTTGCCTCCAGCATCACGTCGAAATCGAATTCAGCAACCTGCCGCATGAACGTCGCAAACTCGAACGGATTGCAAAAGTCTGCATGGCCCGTAAAAACGGGCGCAACTGGCCGCACTATCTTCTTCCTTGTCCCTTTATCGACCGACACCTTTTCGCGCATCTCGGTTCGAGGCGATGAGAAATGGATTTTTGGCTGTTCATCCGGCGGCCAGGTGGCCATAATTCTTGAAAATGTCTCGACCAAATCTGCCCTCTCCGGATTCAAACACCAGAAATGTTGGTGGTCGAAGATGATCCGAACGCCCGTTTTTTCGTGAATCCACAGCACATCCTGAGCGGAAAATCGCAGATCGTCATGTTCCAGAACAAGGCGACGACGCACCGGTTCGGGCAGAGAGTGCCATGTATCGACCCAGCGCTGCCTGCTTGCCGGAATGTCCCCGTAGGCACCGCCAACGTGGATCACCAAAACTGCCTCCGGTCCGAGCCCCATCAGATCGAGCATTTCGGCCTGGCTTTGCAGGTCCCACACGCTCTTCGATACCAAGTCCTGGTCAGGACTGTTCAGCACAACGTATTGGGAGGGATGGAACGACAGGCGGATGTCGAGTCGCCGAGCTTTCTCGCCCAGCATGGCCAGTTCAGTTTTACTCTCATTCAGCATTCCATGAAACTGAGGCATGTCCGGATGCGCGGCATACGGAGCCAGATCAGATGACATCCTGTACATCGATATTTCGTGCTTGGCCAAATGATCCAGGATTCGATCAACGTATTCGAGCGAGACTTTAAGATGAGGCATGCTCATCGCCCGCCGAGCATCATTGCTTTTCAGGTCATCACGAATCATAACCTTGACCGGAAACCCAAGTCTCGAAGTTCGACGTCTCATGCTGCTCTCACTTTACCATCTTTCCGAAACGCTTCGCGCCAACCCGAGTTCCCGCACGTTATCGATCGATAGGAGACAGGTGCCGCTTTTAAAGAGCGAATGGTTCACTCAGATTCATAGGGAGAGAGCTGCGGCGTCTGAGCGTCAGGCTCAAGCGCGATGAGTTTTTTGCGCGCAGTGCGAAGTCACTCTTTGTCCGAAGCTGTGAAAGACAACCGTTTTAATCAGACTTTGGGCGTCTCAACGCGAAGCGCGAGCTCGCACGCTGCTTGAGCCGTACTTAAACTTACAGGCAATCATAGTGAGCGGTGTGGATCCGGCAGGCGCTCGTTTCATTATGGCCCGGCGAGAGGTTGGCGGGCGACCAACGCTCGGAAAACGCTGGCATATTGCGGGTGAGAAAGGTCAGGGAGAGCTGCGGCCTCGTTGGGCGCAATCCAGCGCATTTCGGTATGCTCATCACCCAATAGCTCCGGTTCTCCTCCTTCCCATTCTGTTATGAGATAGACGTGGTAGCGAGCTTTCTTATGCTTCGTCTCCTCAGGCTCTGGCAATTGCGCAAGAGATGCGTAGCGGGTAGGGCTCAAGCCCACCTCTTCGACGCATTCGCGAATAAGCGCCCCGTCCAGGCTTTCGCCTTTTTCGACGTGGCCACCTGGAACATCCCACCGGTCAGGGTACCAATCTTTATGTGGCGCGCGTCGTACCAAAAGGACTTGACCGCCCCTAGCAAAAATTCCACAGACTAAGTCGATCATAGCAAAGCTCCGGGCCATAAACTCCATCCGTCCACCAAAACCGACAAATGCGGCGATCAGTTCCTCTGGCGCATACGGCTCATCTGACAAATCGGACGCCTGAGCCGGCACCGTCCCGAAATACGGGGCTACGTGTTTCAACACGACATCATGCCAGTATCATTTTGCGTGGAAGCTTGGGAGTCACGTCGCGAATGCCACAAGACACCAGGCTATGCCACGTGTGAGCATAGTTCACCCCTCCAACGCCGTCTCTAGCTCGTCGCGATCGCGAATGTCCGTACCGCCTCCGCAGCCTTGCCTGTTACTTGATGCTGCTGTCGCTCAATCTTTGCCAACGTCCTGAAGCACCTATGCGGGCAATGTCCCCTTTCAAACGCTCGGTGAGAAACACCTGACATCGTTTCATCGGCGCTTTCGCTAACCCTGTCCTTGCGATTAAACGCCGCCTCCGATCTTCTAAATCCCCTTCACAGGCTGTTAGACACCAGCAGCAAACTTGCCTGGACCATCTTGGCGCCCATATAGGCTCGAGATGAGTGACTCTAAGATCTTTGTTGGCATCCGACCGATACGTGGGAGCCGCCCCCGAAACCCCACGATAAGCGGGCCAATGTGCCAATGGGAGGGCTGCGGTAACGTCGGCACTCAGAAGGCCTCCGTGGGAGGCACCGGAGATGGGTTGTATCTTCTCTTCTGCGCAAACCATGCGCGGCAGTACAACAAGGGGTACAACCATTCACCAAGCAAATCCGACCCCGAGGTCGCGAAATATCAGCTCGATGCAGCGGCCGGCAGAATTCCGACACGCGGCGTAAGGACGATCCAACACAATCACGAAATGCCGCTTCCGTCTTCAGTGCCGTCAGGGTCGGCAAAATCATTGCGGGCACGCGGAAAAGCCCTGCCCAACGCAGCCACTTCTTCGCAACCGAAACTGAAGCCGCTCGATGCCAAAGCACTAGCGACGCTTGGACTTCCACTCGACGCAACTCCAGAGGAGATCAGACGCCGCTATAAAGAGCGGCTTAAACTCGATCATCCTGACGCAAATAATGGTGATAGGCAGTCTGAAGAGCGCCTACAGGCAACGATCAATGCCCACAGGATCTTGAAACAGAGTGGCTTCTGTTGACGTCATCGTTAACAAGCACGCCCCTGAGGGGCGCCAGCCAAAATATTGGCACCTTTGTGTTGTGCGAGATTGCCAACAAACGTTTTTTCCCTTTGGCTCAGCTTGCGCCCTCTTTGGTCGATCGGGTTTTCGAATAGATCAACGCATAGCTTTGCAAGACCCCTGTTGGCGAGGAACGGTCCTTCTCCTTTCCACCAAGGCTACGGCGCTGCCCTGCTCTCTCCCTCAAGCGAGGTCGCCAGCTTTGATAGCTCGGTGTCGCACTGCTGCCCGATCACACCTGCCGGACGTGGCACACGGGAACGGCTCGTTCGCGTGCGCAGCGTAGGATGCAGGATCTTGTGCATTGGGTGCGCCACCGCGCGGCGTGGCATTTTCCCCTGCCGTCAGGAGGTCATCGATGCCCTGGCGTCTGTATTTCTGCGCGACGCCCTTGGATGAATTTCAGCTCGTCGGTTGGCATGCCTGGGCGACTGCGCTAGCTTCTCTTTCTAATGGAGGATTGCCTGCGCATGTGCAATTTGTATCGCATGGAGGACAAGGATTGGGTCTCGAAATGGGCTGAGGACGTCGAGAGCCTGATCAACCTCATGCCGGCGTACCAAATGAACCCCGATCAGTTCGGGCCTATCGTCCGCAACACCGCCGACGGCAAGAGGCAGCTCGTCCACGCCCGATGGGGCTTGCCCTCCCCTCTATTTGTCCAGAAAAAAGCCGCCGAAGCCCGCGCCGCCAAGCTTGCCGTCAAAGGCAAACCAGTGAATATAGACGAGCTCATCCGTATGGAGCCAGATCGCGGCGTCACCAATGTGCGCAAGCTGAACGTACCTCACTGGCGCAGATGGTTCGGGATCGAGCACCGTTGCATCGTCCCGGTGACGACCTTCGCCGAGCCGGACCCGCTCAGCCGGGAGCCCGGCGGTCAAACGCCGAACGCTTGGTTCGGCAGGAACGAAAGCACGGATGTGATGTTCTTCGCTGGAGTTCATGTTCCCGGCTGGAACAGCGTTCGCAAGGTCAAGGACGGCATGACCACTGACGACCTCTATGGATTCCTAACCACCGATCCAAACGAGATCGTCGGTCCCATCCACGAAAAAGCAATGCCCGTCCTGCTCCTGACGAAGGAAGAAACAGACATCTGGATGCGTGCGCCATGGGATGAGGCGCAGCATCTTGCTCGTCCGGCTCCGAACGACGCTATCCGGATCACCTCTCGCGAGCCCTATGGCTCCACTATCATCGACAAGGCGGGCGAGTTGCTGAAAGAGCCGGACCGGTTCGGCTGAGGACGTTTAACGCACGCGGATGCGGGTTTCATTGCCGCCCGTCAATATTGATCGCCTAGGCGTCGGACGATCCAAGCCTTGAAGAACGACGATTTCGGACTAGCAGGTCAATCTCCAGCGGATGGCCTCGCGCGGTTTTATCCGCCCTGGGAAGGCCTCCGCTTAGGATGACTGTGTATCAGTCAGGCCGTTTCGATCCTTATATTGATTGCCTTGGGACCTTTGCCTCTCGGATCGGGCGCTGTCTCAAATGTCACGATCTGGCCCTCGCGAAGTGACTCGAGCCCAGAGTCCTTCAGCGCGGATATGTGGACGAAGATATCGGCACCGCCGCCATTGGGCGATAGAAAGCCAAACCCCTTATCTGCATTGAAGAACTTCACCGTACCCGATGCCATTTTCTGCAAACCTCAATCCGGGCTAATCGTTGAAGGCGGATGGATGTCGGTAGCGAGGTCCGAATCCTTGCTGTCGTTGAAGGCGTCCGCGGCGTTCTGGTTCGTTTCGGTGATATCAGCCGCATCCTGTTCGCTTCCTTCGTGCTGATTTTCGGCTCGCTGCCAATGCTCTTCGTGTCTGCTATTCGGGCGGCCTTCTTCTTCCCAAATCTTATAGGCCCGTTCCCGTTGCTGCTGTTCCTTGTCCATGGCATATTCCTCCTGTGAAACCACCTTAATTTCCGATCGCGCTCAAGGTTCCCTGTCCGGTTTGTCGCCGCATATTCAGGCGAAAAAGAACCCGCCAACAGGCGGGCTGGAAAGAGGCTCGGCTGCAGGGGATGAGCATCAGCCAAGCGGAAAAGAAACTACCGACGATCCGTGACACTGCAATGAAACGGAACCGGTAAGGTTCGATCGAAACTCAAGCTATGTTTATTGCGGCGAGCCTTATCCCGACCACGAAACGTCAAATATGAAAGTCATCAGCGTCACTTATGACGTCAGAGGCGGACCAAAAACCGAGGGGCCCTTGCAACGAACCACGTCGAGGCGTGCGACGTTTCGGTGCCGCCACTTCATCAAAATCATCGTCACAACAATGTCGCGTCGAGGTGGCCTATTGCGGCTTGCCAAGCGAAATCGCAAACAGCATGAAGTTCGCGGCGTCGTCACGGTCTTTGAAATAGTGCCGCTCATGCCGAGCGTTGTTGTTCCAGCCCGTCTGGTAGAGGGTAAAGTAGCCGCCCTCTTCGTCGTCGATGACGACCGTCGCAAAAGGTAGCTCCTCGCCTTTCAGGCGTCGAGCCTTCAAGCACCAGACATCCCGTGGGACGCGCGCGTCTCCTCGTTCGGTCGATACCTCGCACCCACCGTGAACCGCGCGGCGAACTGTGTCCTCGATATAGACGAGGCCTGTAGGCGCGTTCTGTCTCGGGGAAGCTGTCGCATGAGAACGCTGGGTGTCCACCATCTGCAAATCTTCCTGTTTCAGACCGGGACATCGTAGTTTAAGACACGTTCTTGTCGATAGCCTCGTGGTTGCAAAGCCAGATCCTACCACGTCGATCGACATCATCTGTTGTCACATGGATGCGGTGTGCTTCAGAGCTCACTTCGATTCCGACGCCTTTCGCCCCTTTGCCCATCGGAGAGCGCAAGAAGTTACATGGTACCGGAATTCCGCGCTGCGGTGCTTCAGGCAGAGACTATCGATGGCATGATCCGTCAGTACGGGGCTCTTTGCCATCGAACCTCCGATCATGGGCGCGAAGTTCTCTTGATCACCACCAGACAGACCAGGCGCTGGATGATTCCGAAAGGATGGCCGATCCCTGGTCTGGATCCGTGCGCCGTTGTCGAGCAGGAGGCGTGGGAAGAGGCAGGCGTCATCGGCCCTGCGAAGCATCGCCATTTCGGCTGTTTTCACTATGGCAAGGAGCTTGCTGATGGCCGCAAGGTTCGTCCACTGGTCGAGGTCCACTTGTTGAAAGCTCGAAAGCAGAAACGGCGGTTCCCGGAAATGGCAGAGCGAAATATCGTCTGGCTGAATCCGGTTGACGCCGCAAACCGCGTTTGCGAGCCGGAATTGAAGCAGCTCTTGTTGAAGCTCGGCCTGGCAAGCCATCTTTGATCTGGTCGTAGCGCATGTGGACAGGTTCGCCGCTGTCGTCCAGGGTCCAGAAACTAGCAGATAATGATGATCGCATCGGGTGGGTCATGCTGCAGGAAAATCCGAATTTCAAGAAACGCCTTCGCATTCTGCCAGCGACATTGCCCAAGCGGGCGCTATCTTCTGCGCCTCGGCAGAAAAGGCCCTGAGATCCTGTTCGTGGGCAGCCGGCGCAATGGCCGCTGGGGCCTGCCCAAGGGCCATATTGAGGCCGGGGAAACATCATGGGCCGCTGCGAGGAGAGAGGCGCTCGAAGAGGCTGGCTCGTCGGTGATGTTGAAAACCAACCGGTTGGCTCATTCACCTACAAGGACACAAGCCCGTATCGTTATCGAGTCACGGTTCATCTTATGAAAGCGCATAAGATAAAGCGCGTCTGTCCTGAGAGGCCACTTCGAAAGACAAAATGGTTCCCCCTCCAGGCCGCATCCGCCATAGCCGGTCAACAAGGCCTTCGAGACTTGCTGGCGACATTACCGCTTCACGAACGCTACCCACAATGCCGGCCATCAGCCATTGTTCCAGCACCGTTAGTGCAGAAGCTCTCCACCTTGGGCATGGTCGTGGGGTAGTTCAACATCCTTCGAAAGGCTGACCGGGGACGTCGAGGCGGATAGCTTGCTTTTCGTTTCTTCGGTGACGGATGGCGCGGCGGTCGTTTCGTCGTCTTCGTCGTGATCGCCTTCGACGCCAAGGCTCTCCAGGCGATACTTGATAGCCAGAGCATAGACGACATCAAGGACGCGTTTGCTCTTGACGTCGGGATCGGTCAAGGCAAGAAGCGACGCCTTTACAATGCGATTGCTCGAAGTCTTCGGGCACTGTTTCTGGACATACGAATAGAGCGCTTGGTCTGAAAGACCGTCGATAGCCCCATCAAGTAGCGCTTGGTAGACGCGGTTCAGCTTCTTTCCCAATTTTGATCTCCATGTCGATTGCCAACACCATAGGTGTCGGACAAGTTGCTCCTGTTCCCGTACACCGGTTAACGGCAACCACCAGGGCTGGTTCCAAGCGCAAATTCCCGAAATAAACCGCTTTAAAGAGGCATTTACACATTTGGCCTTCCGAGTGTTATCACTTCACCGCTCAGCCGGGAGTGTCAGCAGGCCTTCTCGGCGTCGGATTTTGGCTGAAAGACGGCTACAAACGCGGTGGCGCACGCGTTTTGCCACGAAAGTGGCGTTCACGTTTTTGATGAAGGTGCAGCGTCACAAACGCGGATCCTGTTGGCGACGCAAGGCGGCGAGGTCCAACGCGCCCGCGGAGAAATTTCGAAGCATTGCCGGAACTGGAGGCCTTTCTCGTAGTTGGCAAACGTCGTCCGGTGCGACTTCTTGCAAAGCCATTGCGATTCTCCGGCCGTGCTGGGCGACACCTACGATCAACATGAAATTTTGGAACAAGATGTCCGAATACAGGTTCAGCTCCCGAGGCCTGAGCCTCTAAACTCAACCAAGGAGACTTTCCAATGGCAAATCAAGGCGGTTCTCACGAACAGCATTCGAAGGCAGGCAAGGAAGGTGGCAAGACCTCCGGTTCGAAGCAGGCGTCTTCGGCGTCCTCATCCAGCAAGTCTTCGTCTTCCGGTAAGCAGGGCGGGTCACACGAACAGCACGTCAAGGCCGGACAGCAGAGTCATAAGAATAGCCATTGAGCTCGAAAGCCCGCTTCGGCGGGCTTTTTCATATGACTCCGTCAGCCTTCGGAACTATTTGCTGCAACCGCAATTTTATCCTGCCCGACTGCAGAAGTGCAAGCGCCCAGTCGGAATAATCACCATTAGGAGGACAAGCTATGGCTACCATCAAAACCCTAGACGACCTATTTCTCGACACGCTTAAGGACATCTACTTCGCTGAAAAGCAAATCCTCAAGGCCCTTCCAAAGATGGCCCGCGCTGCCCAGTCCGAAGAGGGAAAAGCTGGATTCCTGCAGCACCGTGACGAAACGCAGGGCCAGATCGAACGTCTCGAGCAGGTTTTCGAAATTATTGGCAAATCAGCACGGGGCAAGACCTGCGAAGCCATCCAGGGCATCATTTCCGAGGGAGAAGAGATCATGGAAGAGTTCAAGGGGTCACCTGCCCTCGACGCTGGACTGATATCCTCGGCCCAGGCCGTCGAGCATTACGAGATTGCCCGCTACGGCACCTTGATCGCCTGGGCAGATCAGCTTGGCCACACCGATGCGGTCGCACTGCTCCAAGCCAATCTCGAGGAAGAGGAAGCGACCGACCAGAAGCTGACCCAACTTGCAAAGGCTCAGGCCAACGCGAAGGGCAAGATCAAAGCCGTCTAGTAGCGGTTACCGCAGCGGGAGGTCGCTGGCCATAGCGGCCTCTTTTTATGTGCGCCGGCGCCGCTTCGTTGGCGGAACTCGAAGGAGCAGTAGGCGTTTCCTCGGCATTGGAGGAAACCATGCAGCAAGAAGACTACAACTGGATAAGCTTACGTGCTCACGACATATGGCAGAGCGAGGGCTGCCCGGACGGCCGTGACAGAGAGCACTGGTCACAGGCCGTTAATGAATGGCAGCACAGACAGCAGGACTTCATGTCCCTTCTTCCAACTGACGATGTCAAACGCGTACTGGTGGTTGACGACGAACCGCTTATCCGTTTTGCAACGGTAGAAGCCTTGGAGGACGCAGGCTTCGAAGTTTTGGAAGCTGGCAATGCCGATGAGGCGCTCGTTCTTTTGCAGAGACAAAAATTTGACGCCGTGTTCACGGACGTCAACATGCCGGGCGCCATAGACGGGCTTGGGCTAATGGCGCAGGTCCGCTCCCGCTCACCCCGGACGCGGGTAATAGTGACGTCGGGCCACGTCCGCCTGGGTGCTTTCGACCTTGCCAGCGGCGTGTCGTTCATCCCGAAGCCCTACACCTATGACACGGTCGTCGGAATGCTGAAAGCGCCTGGGGCGTGAACGGACGAGGTATTAGCATGAGGTTCTTTTTCCATGTGAGGGATGTCGAGACCTACGAGGAAGATCTCGAAGGGACCGATCTGCCGTCGCTTGAGGCAGCGATTACGGAAGCTCGGCAGTCGGCACGCGAGATGGTGGCCGAACTGGTTCTTCAGGATGCCGTGGTCGATGGTCGCCTCTTCGAGATCGCTAATGAAAACGGCGATATCCTCGAGATAATCAAATTCAAAGATGTCGTCAGGATGGAATAGGTCCTGGCAAGTGGTGGAGACCGGCGCTTGGGATGACGCTCCCCTAAAGACCAGGTAGGCGTCGTCATAAATCCGACACGGCCCACAGTGACGATCAGGCGGCGGTCGCGCTGTGGTTGTCGCGGTGATTTCCAAGGCGCGCGGCCATGTCGAGGGTCGCCCAGAGGCATAGTCAAAGGGCCGAATAAGAGTGGCGCCCCGCGTATTGCGATGGATCAATCTGACAACCGCCGTAGGCTCGACCTTTTCGGGTTCGCTTTAGGCAAAACCTCAATCGCGCCGTCTAAGACCGCGGCGATAGAGCCGTTGCCACCGGATTGTCCGCGGAAGGAATTGCGATGATTGGCAAACGAATTTCGGTCATCTCAGCCAGCCGGCGGAACATTTCATCGTGGTTGAGGTTGGACTTGTCATTCACAAACCCGTGAATGAAGGAAACAGCTATGACCGAGCCCGTATCCACAGTCGCACACATACACACCCGCGACAACAATCCCTTTGATAACGCCGCAATCAACAAGATCTCCTGGGGCGCGGTTTTTGCCGGCGTTGCAGTAGCCCTGGTTGTGCAGCTTCTCCTCAACCTCCTTGGTGCGGGCATTGGGGCTGCTGTCATCGATCCGGGCACGAGCGACAACCCGAGCGCGACGACACTTTCGGTGAGCACCGCTGTTTGGTTTGTTGTCAGCGGCCTCATAGCATCCTTTATCGGAGGCTTCGTTGCCAGCCGTTTGTCTGGCCGCCCCTCTCGTTCAACCGGCTCGCTTCACGGTCTGACCTCGTGGGCAGTAACGACGCTCGTCGTGGTCTACCTCCTGACCACGTCGGTGGGAGCGCTGGTCGGCGGTGTATTTTCCGGTCTTGGCGGCCTCGTGTCGAGCGCCGGTTCGACGGTTGCCACAGCCGCCACAACGGCCGCTCCCGCTCTTGCAACAGCAACAGATCCGATGGCTGGGATCGAACAAAGCATTCGTGACACTTCCGGCGGAAACGATCCCGCCGCTCTTCGTGACGCCGCAGTGGCCTCAGTGCGAGCAGCGATCATGGGAGATCAGGCGAAGGCAGACGAGGCTCGCAACCGCGCGGCCGATGCGATCGCCAAGGCGCAAAACATCCCCGTCGATCAGGCCAAGCAGCAGGTCGCCCAGTACGAGCAGCAGTACAAGGACGCGGTCGAGAAGGCAAAGCAGCAGGCGACCGAGGCCGCCGAAGCGACCGTGACCGCTTTCTCGGCAGGCGCTATACTGGCCTTTATTGCGCTCGCCATCGGGGCGATCGCCGCCTGGATTGGTGGTTCCGTGGGCACGACGTATGCAACACGTGACGAGAACGCGTATATCACACGGTAGATCGCGTTCGAACCTGCGAAACGGCACGCGCGACAAGGCGTGCGTGCCGCTCTTTGTCCAAGGGGAGAAAATGAAATGATGAGCGGACCTTTGAAAGCCCTGTTAGGCGTGCTCGCCGTGGCCGGATACCAGAACCGCGACAAAATCGGCGAGCTTCTTCGCAGCCTCCAAAACCCGCGATCGGACGACATGCCCGGGGCGCAGGCCGACCAGCGTGGCAGGCAGCCTGGAGGGCTTGGTGGGCTCTTCGGCGGACCGGGCGGTTTCGGTGATCTCTTGGGTGGCCTGTCCACCGGAAGCATACTGAGCGGCGGCCTCGGCGACCTTTTGAAAACCTTTCAGCAAAATGGACATTCGGAAAAAGCCGAATCCTGGGTGAGATCCGGACCAAATACCGACATCGACGGGGGCCAGCTTTCGGAGGCGCTCGGTCCCGACATCTTGAACGAGCTTGCCGCGAAGACAGGGCTGTCTCGTCAGGAGATCCTCAATCGCCTGAGCCAAGATCTTCCAAAGGCAGTCGATGAACTCACGCCAGATGGTCGGATTCCCGATCCCCAGGATGATGTATCTCCAAACAGGGGCGGTGCCTGATCGAGCGTGTAAGACATGGACGTCGAGAAGCGCGAAGCTAACACCACTCGCAGGCTCGCTTTCCGCACAAATCTTAAGGACGGTAGGGCTGGCTGTGTGTTTGCTTCCGACCGTCCGCATCGGCAAAGACCGTATTTCACCTGCAGATCTAGCAGCCGGGCATAAAATCCTATCTCATCGGCTTCGGGGGGGTGGCGTCGTCGAAGAGGTCAGCCATGGATGCCGTTGTACGGGGTCTTACGATCATTTCTTGCTGGTGGGTATCATCAGGCTTTCCAAGTGGCGTAGACTTGCTTAGATGACCCCTCATGATCGTGCTGCTCATCTTCGAAACGACGCAGCAGGCCATGCCTGGCGACGACTTCTCAATCATTGACGTGGTCCTGCTTACCCTGACGTCGTTCGCGACCGATGTAGGGCTCTCCTACGTGAAGCGCGCCGTTGGCGACGCGCCGGACACACTGTCGATAGCGTCTCGCGGATCCTTGTGATGGACAGGTCTACCACGGCAACGCCTTTCGGGGATGCCGCGGGAAACCAGGAGGGTGTCGAGCAGTCAGCGCGTCAGAAAGTAAATGATCGCCCTTGCGAGATCTGTGGGCCGTTCCTCGGCAACATGATGTCCGCTATCGATGCCAAAGCCCCGGACGTCATTGGCCCAACCCTTCCATATTGCAACGGGGTCGCCGTAAATCCGCTCAAGATCGTCTCTGATGGACCAAAGACATAGAAGAGGACACCGGATTTTGCGGCCACCGTCGCGGTCGGCCTTGTCATGCACATGATCGACGCGAATACCCGCCCTATAATCTTCGATCATGCCGTGCACAGTCTCCGGTCGATGGATTGCCGCGAGGATGTCGGCATAAGCCTCGTCGCCCATCAGGTCTGGCGAAAGCTTGTCGTACCAGGCCTCGGGGTCGGCGGAAATTACGCGTTCTGGTCTGTCTGGCTGTGCAAAAAAGAACCAGTGATACCAGTCGCGAGCGAACTTCCAGTCCGCCCGTTCCAAGTGTTCAAGGACGGGGAGGCAATCAATCAGGATGAGCTTCGTGATCGCCTGCGGAAAGTTCATTCCCATCCTGAACGCCGTCAAACTTCCACGGTCATGCCCCACCAGCGAGAACTCATCATGCCCGAGCCTTTCCATCAGATCGACCATCGCAGCCGCCTTCGCCTGTTTCGAGGAATGCCGGCTGTCGGGAGCGTCCACTGGAATATAGGAGCCACCGAACCCAGGCAGGTCCGGGCAGACGACGGTATAGGAAGGTGCCAGCAGATCAGCGACCCTGCCCCAGGTCATGTGCGTTCGAGGGTGACCATGGAGGAGCAGGATGGGAGGCCCCTTGCCACCTGTCCGAAGGCGTATTGGACCGGCCTCGGTCTTCAACGTGCACAGCTCAAATCCTTCGAAAGCCACGACTCAATCCTCTTATTCGCTTGTAGCGGCCGGCCAGTCGTTCGAAGGCTCGTTGAGTGTGTTTCGGTCCTCAGCAGGGTCGGGATCGAGTTCCAACGCAGCGCGCAGGCGGCCGACCTCCTCCACAATCGCTTCGAAGACGTCCTCCTGCCTCGCCCCATCCACGACAAAGCCATCTACAATCTCTTCCAGCTTCAGCCGGAGATCATCCTTCCAATCGTTCATCTGGTCTTCCTCTGGTCTGGATGGGTTCGTCTTTAAGCTCTATCCAGACGGGCGCATGGTCACTGCTGTGATCCCAGCCGCGGACGTGCTTGTCGACATCAGCTCTTAAGAGGCGGGCCGCTACCTGCGAGCTCAGCAGGAAGTGGTCGATGAGAAGTCCGGCGTCACGGGCGTACGCATTTCGAAAGTAGTCCCAGAACGTGTAGACGCGCTCGTTCGGATGGAGATGCCGGAGGGCGTCCGTCCAGCCCTGGTCGAGGAGCGCCTTGTAGGCCTCCCGGACCTCGATACGAAACAGGGCATCATTCATCCAACGCTCCGGCTTGTAAACGTCAAGTTCTGTCGGCATGACATTATAGTCTCCAACGAGGATCACGGGGATTGCAAGTTCGAGCAACTCAGCCGCATAGTCGTGCAGGCGCTTGAACCAGCGGAGCTTGTAGTCGAATTTCGGCGCAGGATAGGGATTGCCGTTCGGCAGGTAAAGACAGCCAATAATGTGCCCGTCGACGACTGCTTCAATGTAGCGACTGTTCGCATCCTCCGGTTCGCCGGGCAGTCCCTTCCTCGTCAGATGCGGCTCCTGCCCTTTCAACAGGATCGCAACACCGTTCCATGACTTCTGGCCTTGCCAGACAGCCCCGTAGCCGGCGGCTTCGATTGCCTTGATCGGGAACTTTCCTGGGGCGCTTTCAGCTCCTGCAGACAGACAATGTCCGGCGACGCCTCGTCCAACCATTGAAGAAGTACCTCGAGCCGGCCGTTCACGCCGTTGACATTATACGTGCAGATCTTCATCCGTGCCTCGTGAGCTCATGGTTGGTCTACCCTAGGCCAAGGGAACGTGATCATGAGATCTCCGGTAGCCGCTCGTGAGCGGTAACCCGGACACAAGCGGATCGTTCCGCGAACGCAATTGGCTCAAGAACTAAGCACTGTCGTCGGTTCTTGAGCGAGCTAAGACCACCGGGGCAATTCCGGCCCCTCTGGCAGTCGAGATCGATCGAACGCTCCGGCAGCGAAGAGGAAGGGTTACTTGTTCTCCGAAGCAAGCTCGCCTGGCTTGAAACTTCCCGGTTCATTGGACGGAATGGCCGGCGAACCCGATCGCCCTCCTTCCGGTGGAACCACACCACCTGCGTCGTCCGAAGACCAGGTCTGTGGAACGCCTGTTCGCTTTCCTTCAATCTCTTGTTGGGCCTCGCTCCAGTGACGGTCGTGCTGACCGTTCGGCCGGCCCTCTGCTTCCCATTTGTGGAACGCGGCTTTTCTGATATTTTCCTCTTCCATGATGGCTTCCTTCCTATTGTCAGAGCTGTCGTTCTTGCTCTTCAGTCTGAAGTCTTGCGGCCCGAAGGCGCTCCGTTTTAGCGTCGCGGCGCCGACGCTCTTCGGCCATGGCGATATGCTTCTCGTTCGTCCGGTCCCGAACAGCAATCCATTCGGCGCCGGTCATCGATTTGCCAGGTATTGATTTTAGCATCGCTCATCGTGATGCCTTTCCTGTAAAGGCAGAACGCGCAAGCTACCGAAATCGTCGTGTACGCTTGCGGACGATCCACACCGTATTTAGGGGTCGACTTGAACTCTCTTGCAAGAGTGATGGCGCTGTCGATGGCTGCGTTGGTATCCGTTGATACGTCCTTGTTATTAGCTTGATAACGGTTCTGGCCGCCCGTCACCTTTCGCACGCTCCTGAGCACGGGCTTTAGATATCATTGCCGTGATGCCCCCATAACGGACGTCGATCCAACAGCTTCCAACAAACCAAGGCCACAAGCAACCTTGCGATTGCCACGTCGATGGCCCCTGGATAAACATCATGCGGTGATGTTTATCCTGTCCGAGGCTTGGGAGTGAGGGAATTCACGTCTGCGGCCTTTGGAACCCATTGCTGAGACTTCCCGTTTATTGAAATCGGCGCTGCTCTACTTCTTCGCCGAAGCGTCGCGCCTCCCCTTCCTCCACATATCCGCGAGCATAGCCTTTGACACACGCTCAACTGCGATCCGACGATCCCGAACTAGAGCACCAAAGCAGCAGCGGCTTTCCCGCGCTCGTGCTTGCTGCCTTGGGCGTTGTCTACGGCGACATCGGGACCAGCCCGCTTTATGCCTTCCGGGAAGCGTTGCACGCCACGGCAGGGCGTGGGTCTCACTACGACAACGTCCTTGGTATTCTCTCCTTGATCGTCTGGGCGTTGACGATCGTCGTCACTGTAAAATACGTAACTTTCGTGCTGAAGGCCGACAACCGCGGCGAAGGTGGAACGCTCTCTCTCATGACGCTGGCGCGCGAAAGCTTGCCTGGCCGCCCCGTCTGGATTCTTGTGCTGGGGGTCGCCGGGGCGTCCCTCTTCCTTGGCGACGCGATCATAACGCCGGCGATCTCGGTTCTCTCGGCGGTGGAAGGCATCCAGGTCGTCGCTCCCGCACTGTCGTCATGGATAGTTCCGATCACATTGACGATCATAGCAGTTCTGTTTTTCGTCCAACGATTTGGCACGGGTGGCGTGGCGGTGGTCTTCGGGCCGGTCATGGCCATATGGTTCGCCGTCCTGGGCATCAGCGGCGCCATCCATATTTTGGATGATCCCGCGATCCTTTGGGCAGTGAACCCCACGCATGCGCTGCGCTACGCAGCGAACAACGTTGGAATAACCGTCACGGTTCTGGGCGCGGTTTTCCTCGCCGTCACAGGCGCGGAGGCCCTGTATGTCGATCTCGGTCACTTCGGCCGAAGACCGATCGTCACTGCGTGGTTCGTGCTCGTGTTTCCATTCCTACTTCTTAACTACTTCGGGCAGGGCGCATTCGTGCTCGCCAATCCAGAGATGGCGGAACATCCCTTCTTCGGCATGCACCCCGACTGGGCTAAGATGCCGATGGTCTGTCTTGCAACCGCAGCAACGGTCATCGCGAGCCAGGCGGTGATTTCGGGGGCCTATTCACTGGTACGTCAGGCAATGCACCTCAATCTGCTGCCCCGCCTCCAGATCCTGCATACGTCGGAGACCCATTCCGGCCAGATCTTCATGCCGCAGGTGAACGCCTTCCTCTTCGTGTTTGTGGTCGCGCTCGTCCTCTACTTCCGCAGTTCAAGCGGCCTCTCCGCAGCCTATGGAATTGCCGTGACCGGTGAGATGCTCATCACGTCGGTGCTCCTTTACGTCGTTATGCTGCGCATCTGGCGCTGGACGCCCGTGCGTGCCGCGGCGGTCACCGTGCCGCTGTTTTTGATCGACGCCGGCTTCTTCGCGTCCAACGTCGCAAAGTTTGCAGACGGCGGCTGGGTGCCGGTGACTGTCGCCTGCACCATGGGACTGGTCATGCAGACGTGGATGTCTGGCCGTCGTCTTCTGACCGCTCGCACGAAGGCAGACGAAATACCGCTGGCGTCGATCATCGACCGCCTGGCACGCAAGAAGCCGCCGACAGTGCCGGGAACGGCAATCTTTCTGACGAGCGACGTCGAGGGCGCTCCAACCGCGCTGCTCCATAGTCTCAAACATTACAAAGTGCTGCACGAGCAGAACGTGATATTGAGCGTCGTGACGGCCACCACACCCTTCGTCTCCGACGACGAGAAGATCTTCCTCGAAAGCTTTAATCCGCTGTTCAGCCGGCTGATCATCACGTTCGGCTTCATGGAGACGCCGAACATACCAAAAGCGCTCGTACTCGTCAGAAAGCTGGGACTGAAATTCGACATCATGTCGACGTCGTTCTTCCTGTCCAGACGCACGATCCTACCTTCGAAGAAGGGCGGCATGCCGTTCTGGCAGGACCGGCTGTTCATCGCCCTTGCCCAAAACGCCGGAAATGCGACAGACTATTTCAGTCTCCCGACCGGCCGGGTCGTCGAACTCGGACTTCAAACGACGATCTAATACCGCGGTGAATATCGCCGCCGCCCTGAGAAAGTCTCCATACTTTGTCCATCTTTGATCTCATTTCACTGCTGATGGCCCTGACGGCCGGCTTCTCCTGGATTAATCGGCGCTATCTTCGTCTGCCTCCGTCGATCGGCGTCCTGGTCATGGGACTGGCGGCGTCCACCATGCTCGTGCTGCTGGAACTTGCCCTTCCCACTGTGGCACTGTACGAACAGCTAGCCGAGCTGATCAGGAAGGTCGATTTGCAGACGACGGTCATGAACGGCATGCTGGCGTTTTTGCTTTTTGCCGGATCGTTGCACGTCGACTTCGCCACTCTTCGTTCGCGTCTCGCGGTCGTAGGCGCGATGGCGGTCGCCGGCACCATGGTTTCGACCGCTCTCGTCGGCGCCTGCGTCTGGGGACTTGCCCGAGCGACTGGCACTGACCTTCCTTTCTTATGGGCGTTGATATTCGGCGCGCTCGTCAGCCCGACCGATCCTGTCGCTGTGCTGGCGACGCTCAAGGCGGTCAAGGTCCCGCCAGAGATGGAAACGGACATGGCTGGCGAGTCCTTGTTCAACGATGGCATTGGAGTCGTGCTGTTCACCGGTCTCCTGGCCATTGCCTCCACCGGTGCAGGCGACGAGATTGGTATTGCAAAGGTTGCTGAGCTCTTCCTCGTGGAAGCCGTCGGCGGCGGGCTGCTCGGGCTGGTCTGCGGCTATGCTGGATATCGCGCCATGCGGGCGATCGACGACTATCCTGTCGAAGTTCTTATCTCGATCGCACTGGCGATGGGCTGCTATTCACTTGCAACGGCGCTCCATATGAGCGGGCCGATCGCCGTTGTGGTCGCCGGCATTCTGGTCGGGAACCGCGGTCCAAAGGATGCGCTGAGCGACATGACCCAGCGCTATCTTTTCGGCTTCTGGACGCTGGTCGATCAGATACTCAATTCTATCCTCTTCCTGTTGATCGGCCTCGAAGTTGTCGTGCTGCGCTTCGATCCGGCGTACCTTCCTGTTTCGCTCCTGGCGATCCCGATTGCCGTCGGCGCGCGCTTTGTCGCCACGGCATCTGCCGTCACGACACTAAAGCGTTGGTATAGCTTCCAGCGCGGTACGACCGCGGTGCTGGTCTGGGGTGGCCTGCGCGGGGGTATATCGATCGCTCTGGCGCTGTCGCTTCCAGAGACCGAATGGAAGCCGCTTCTTCTTTCCGCGACCTATTGCGTCGTTGTTTTCTCGATATTGTTTCAGGGCCTTACGCTGGGGCATCCGGCGCGTTCGAGAGCCTCCTTCGAATGCCTGACCGCATTTTTGCGGAATTCCGGCCCCAGTGTTGCGAGGATTCTGAAAGCCTTTTGAAGCCGGAGGCCGACCTCGACAATGGCCGCGCCGTCCCTCGCGATTGGAGTGAAAAGATCATCGAACAGGTCGGCAGTGCTGATGGACGCGACCCGAAGACGTGGATACGGCACCTCGCTTTCGGCGTTCGCCTCTTGGCTCTCCTTCCAAGCGAGAAGAATGCGGACCGCTCGCGAGATGATGTCGATGGCCGTTCCTGGATCGTTGACGGCCGGCGACAAGGCTCGGGAGGCGATTTCTGTCAAAACCGCGGCACCAAAGCGCGGGTCCTGATCGAAAGATCTGACGTCATCGATGACGAAACAGTCGGCGATCCGTTCGACGACGTCGTCTTTAAACTTCCCTTCGAGCCAACCGAGCGGCATACCGGGCGAGACCATCTTGCCAGGGATCGCCATGACAACGACGTCGCAGGTCAACTCCTCCGCGATCTTGGAGAGCGCGGCTCCGTCGATGTGCTGGACGTAGCCCACGCGATCAGTGAAAACCGCCGTGTCTCCTGCGCCAGGTTTCGCTGCGGTCCCGGCAAGAGGATTTCCGCCAAGGTTCGGCGCCTTTTGCCAGGACTTGACCGCCCGCAGGACGGCCTCTTCAACCCGCCGGGTCGTTTCGGTTACGCGCCCAAGACGCGAGAGATGGTCGATCCAACGCAGAAGCGTTACGCGGAGACGAATTCCACCAAGTGAGCGCATGAACGCTGCCATCACGTCCGTTCAATCCTTGATCTCTCGATCAATCGTCCTGATGCGATGTCTGTATAGGGCGTTCATCACGACGCAGAGTTTCACGGCTTCTCGACCCTGAAGGCCATCGAGCGGACGGCCAAGATAATCTGCCGGCCAGTTCGTGAAGTTGTCGAATATCGTCGACGTGCCATCCCGCTCCACCCGAGTGGCGTACCGCTCGATATCAATCGGCCTTGTTATACGAACCATTTGCCGCTCCGAAAAACTCTCGACGTCACGAATTTGGCACAGTCGTCACGCCTATTTGATGAGATTATGGTTCGCGAGCATCCAGTCAATGTTGCTGCCTATCAGTTTCTCCCGCACAGACCCGGCCGGCACGCGAACCGATCACCTACCGTAGCCGTGCAAATTTATATCATAACATGACACATACAAGGTCTTTTCAATGCCTCGTTCAAAATCAGCGGTCCTGAGCGATCAAGTCTATGAGGGGCTGGCCGGATTCCGTCTGGCCATGCGGCGCTTCCTGGCATTCAGCGAGGCCGCGCTTGCGGAAGCCGGCGTCACGTCGGCACAGTATCAGGCCCTGCTCGTCGTGCGTTCCTCGCCTGATCGGCAGATCAGGCTTCGTGATCTTGCCGAGCACATGCTCATGCACCACCACGGCGCCGTCCAGCTTGTCGATCGCTTGTGTTCGGCGGGACTGGCTGAACGAATTCGTGCCGAGGACGACAAGCGCAGCGTCATGATCGGCATGACGTCGAAGGGTCGTGACGTGCTCGAGGCACTGGCCCGCGTTCACGTCGAGGGCATGCTCGAAAGCGAGCCGCTGCTGGCGGAGTCCCTCTCCCGCCTGCGACAGGTGACCGAGCTCGCGTGACGAACGTCAACGTTTTTTGATCACATCGTGATTGATCTTCAACCTCGTTCTTGTATCATGACGTGATATAAAACGAGAAGAACAGCTATGGCGGGCGTAGAACGTGGGTTGGCACCCTATCGACCTTCAAAGACCCGTTGGGTTTGGTCGCTCATCGGCGCATCAGCCTTGACCATGATGGTCGGCTTCACGTGGGGAGGATGGACCACCTCGGGCCGCGCCCGTGTCATGACGGATATCGCCGTCCGGGACGCAAGAGCCGATCTGGTGGCCGGCATCTGTGTGCAGAACTTCGTGACCGCAAGCGATGCTGCCGACAATCTAAAAGCTCTCCAGGCGAAATCCTCCTGGCAGCGTGACGATTTCATCAAGGAAGGCGGCTGGGCCAAGGTCGCAGGAATTGACGACACGGTCGCCAACGCGACGGACGCATGCGCCGACCAGCTCATGAAACTTAAGGAGCTGCCAACGGCCGCCGCTCCCGTGGTTACGGACAGCTAGAGCTCGACCGGACGTGATGAGATGTCCGGTCTACTCCAGGTCCGCCCGAAATGATTTCGGGCGGACCTTCCGCATTTGCGCGGGCCCTTGAAACAATCGAAGGCAGGCATCAATGGCCTCAGCTCATTAAAAGTTGTTCACCTAGAAACCGACGGATGGCCCGCGCGTTTGCATTCCACATGGCGTGGAGGTTTTCATGAGCGAGCATTTAACTGACCCTGCATCCGAAGGACCGGCCGGTGGCTGGGGATCGGTGAAATCGATCGCGCGCATCTACGGTGAGACCCTCGCCAATCCGGCGGTTCTTGAAACGCTGAAGCAGCAGAACAAGCCTGGCGGCTTCATGTGCGTTTCCTGCGCTTGGCCGAAGCCGGCAAACTACCACCCCTTCGAATTCTGTGAGAATGGCGCGAAGGCGACGTTGTGGGAATCGACCTCGGCGCGGTGCACGCCGGACTTCTGGAACGGCCACACCGTCTCGGCACTGCGCGACTGGAAAGATCACGACCTCGAAATGACCGGACGCCTTACGCATCCGATGCGCTACGATGGCGATACGGATCGCTATGTCAAAGTCAGTTGGGACGAGGCGTTTTCGGGCATCGGCGCCGTGTTGAAGCGCCTGGATCCAAAAGAGGTCGTCTTCTATTCCTCCGGCCATGCCGGTCTGGAAGCCTCCTACCTCTATGCTTTGCTCGCACGCCTCTACGGCAACAACAACCTCCCCCAAAGCTCCAACATGTGTCACGAGACGACGTCGGTCGGCCTGACCAAGGTAATCGGTTCGCCGGTGGGCACGGTGGTCTGGGACGATTTGGAAAAGACCGACTGCCTGTTCTTCTTCGGCCAGAATCCTGGAAGCAACAGCCCGCGCTTCCTGCACCCCCTCCAGGAGGCGAAGCAGCGGGGCGCGAAAATCGTCACCTTCAATCCGGTGATCGAGCAGGGTCTTGTTAGCTTCGTCAATCCACAGAGCCCGCGACAGATGCTGACGGGCGAAGAGACGGTAATTTCCGATCTTTATCTGCAGGTGCAGAGTGGCGGCGATGTCGCGGCAATCCTTGGCCTTTGCAAGGTGGTGGTCGAAGCCGACGACGACGCAAAGACGCTCGGTCTCAAGCGCATCCTCGACGTCGAGTTCATCGAGCAGCATACGACGGGCTTCGACCGGTTCGTCGACTGTGTCCGGACGGCATCCTGGTCGGACATCGAGCGTGAGAGCGGTCTGTCCGAGGCCGATATCCGCCACGCGGGTCAAATATACGTCGAGGCCGAACGGGTCATCGGGGTCTACGGCATGGGCCTCACACAGCATTCGCAGGGCGCGCTCAACATCGCGATGCTGGTCAACCTGCTGATGATGCGCGGCAACATCGGCCGCGAAGGCGCAGGCGTCTGTCCCGTGCGCGGCCACTCCAACGTCCAGGGCCAGCGTACGGTCGGCATCGCAGAGAAGACCAAGCTGGTTCCGATGGACAAGCTAAAGGAACTTTTCGATTTCGATCCGCCGACGGAGGATGGCACCCACATCGTCGACGCGGTGAAGGGCTTGATCAGCGGTCACGTCAAGGGTTTCGTATCGCTCGGCGGCAATCTGCTTCGGGCCGTCCCGGACCAGAGGGATATGGAACGCGCCTGGTCTGAGCAGGAACTGACCGTGATGGTCTCGACCAAGCTCAATCGAAGCCATCTCTTTCCAGGAAAGGCGGCCTATATCCTGCCTTGTCTCTCGCGCTCGGAGGTAGATGATCAAGCAACCGGAAACCAGTACGTTTCCATCGAGGACAGCTTCTCCCACATCCACGGCTCGATCGGCAGGCGCAGCCCGGCCTCGGAGCATTTGAAGAGTGAACTTGCAATCATTTCCGGGATCGCCAAGGCAACCCTTCCCGCAAATCCCAGAGTGACATGGGACGACTGGACCGGCGACTACTCCCTCGTGCGGGATCTCATCGAGAAGACCTACCCGGAAGACTTCGCGAAATACAACGAGCGGCTCAACGCTCCGGGCGGCTTCTATCGCGGCAACGCGGCGCACGACCGCATCTGGAAGACCCCGGAAAAGAAGGCGGTGTTCACAACGCCCGATCAACTGAACTCGCTGTCCTTCGCCGACAAGCCAGGCCGTTACCGACTGTTGACGATGCGATCAAACGACCAGTTCAACACGACGATCTATGGATATTCCGATCGCTTTCGCGGGATCGAGGGCACGCGCGACGTCGTCCTGATGTGCGCCGAAGACATCGCGCAGGCGGGCCTTAAGCCTGGACAGAAAGTGCGGTTGGTGAGCGACTTCGAGGACGGCAGGCGGCGAGAGCTCGGCGGTCTTATCGTCACACAGCATGCCCTGCCAAAGGGGACCATCTGTTCTTATTATCCGGAGTGCAACGTCCTCAATGCAATCGATCACCACGACGAGCTTTCGAAGACGCCGGCCTCCAAATCGATACCCGTCCGGATAGAAGCCGAGCCATGATGGGGGCCCGGCGGGTGACAGGAGGCTTGGCAGCATGAGCCAGTGCAGCGATGAGGCCGGAACATACCTGCGCTCGGTGCTTGCCGCCGACCGCGCGATCTATGCCGCCGAACGCACCTATGCTGCCTGGATGCGCACGGGCTTGACGGCGCTTGCCAGCGGGATAGGAGCAAAAGCACTCTTGGCGGACGTCGTTCCGGAAATACTGATTGGCACGACGGGGACGATCCTTGTCGTCTTCAGCGCTTTCTGTTTTGTCGTCGCCGTAATCAGGGAGTTCAATCCTGGGCCGCAGCGAAGCCGGATATCAAGAAGATACCGAGCGTTCTGTTGCTCGTCGTGAGCGGGTTTCTGGTGATCGTGTCTTTCGCTACTCTCCTCGGCGTGTGGTTTGGTCGCTCAGGCACGCTTGGCCAATGAGGTGGACGAGATATGGATCGCGAACCCAACTATGGCACGATCGGCATTGCCGCGATCCTCGGGATAGGTGTCCTCGTATGGATCGTGGCAATGACATTTTGAATGAGCCGGGCTCCTGTCTATCGATCGAATTCCGAGCACTGCAACACGTTCAAGACCTCCTTCGCCATGAGATGTGCTGCCATAAGGACCGCCGGTGAAAGCGGTCGTCCGTCGCGCGCATCGCGCGAAATCCTCAACAGGCCGATCAACTCGATCGGATTATCTATAAAGCCGTCGAGCATGTCTTCTATCTCCTGCGGGAACGAAGAACCCATCCCCACGGCAAGCTGTCCCTTTTCATCGAGCACTCCCCGATCGATGAGTATCGTTTCGATCCGACCGACCCAAAGGCCGAGTTCGGCGCGCATGTCGTTCATCGGCATACCCCTGCCCTTGCCGGCTCAGTCGAACAGTCGCAATCCCCCTGGGGGAATGCCACGGCCGCCTTTTCGGATGTCCTGGAGATAGGCCAAGACCTTGCCTATCATCGGCGGATGAACTGGCTTGGATATCACGCCGACGACGCCCAGAAGTCCGGTTTGAAGGGCCTCGGGATTGCCGGTCACCATCACGACCGCTAACCCAAACTCGCTTGCCAGATAATGCCCAACCCTGGGACCCGTCGCACCGTCTCGTAGATTGACATCGACAAGCGCGATGGTGCTGAACGGAGCGAGCGCCCGTGCGGTCTCGAAACTATCGGCAACACCGGCCGTCTCGTAGCCGAAGCTCGTCACTATGTCGCGAAGATCGGCAGCCAGGATGGCGTCGTCCTCCACGATCAATATTTTTTCGGCCGTCATCGCCCATCCCCTTTTGTTCAGCCTGCATTCAGGATTGACAATATGGTCGAACCGTTAAAGAATGTCATCACATGATATAAAGGATGAAACATTATGAAGACGGCGTCGATTTCAACGGTATTCGCAGCCTATGTCGCCGTCATGTTCGCTGTCGCGTCGATGCCCGGAGAAGCGCCCAAAATCGTTTCGCAAATCCAGAGCAGGCGATCAACTGAGGTCGATGGGATGGACGTAAAGCTTTTTCTCGCCGGAGCAGCCATCAGTGCGCGAGCATCTATGGCGGATCGGTTTGCGTCCTGTTCTATCTGTGAGCTATCTTAATCATAACGTGATATAAATTTCGCGGGTCGCGGAACCGCAAAGATGCCTCTTCATTATCTTTCGATAACGGGAGTATGGAGATGCAGCCCACCCTCATCAGGCCCAACCACACTTACGTCGCGCGTGGCGGCCGCAATAGCAGATATGTCGCGAGGATCGACTGCGGCGTCGTCGACTACAGCGTGAGCATCTTCGGCGTTTCCTTCACCCGGTCGGAAACTCTGGACGCGTTCGCGCGGTGGGCCTACGAAGACGCGGAACTTCTGATCCACCGTACGTCAACCCGCGATGCGGGAGCATCGTGATGCTCATGGCAACGCCGGCCAAAAAGGCCGGCTCAGATGGCAGTTCAGGTAAGGCTTCTAAGCCGACTAACTTTTCGCACGCTTACGCCCAGCGCTCCACTTATCCTTATTTAACGTCTAGCGCCACTCCTACTTAGCGTTTCGCACACTCCTGATTAACGTTTCGCACCAAATCTATTTGGCGTTTCGCGCCATTCACATCTTACGAACCGTAAATGCCCTTTTTGTGCAAGGCATGCTCGGCCGAGTGTGGCCGACGTGGCCCGTGAAGCGCCACTGCCAAACCGTCTGATCGCGTCGCAGTGCTTCTAAACGCTGTGCTTCTCTGCCAGAGACGGAATTAGTGGTGCTGACGCGGCCGCTGCACAAAAGCAAGTGCCAGCAATCGCAGCCTGGCTGGTGGCACAGCGCCGCCTCACGTCTCCTCGCCTGGATACTGCGAGCCTTTCAGCAGACCGGCCAAATGGGCTGTGTTGCGTGCCAGCATGGAGATCATCGTCTCGACTTCCTTCGGCGTTTTTTTGAGGTCGATGAAATTGGTCGATCCCATCGCTTCGCCGACCCAGTAAGCGACCGCATTGGCGGGAATGGTGAAGCCGACGTCGTTGAGTGCCTGATAGACTTCAGCCGACACGTGGTGTGCGCCGTCCTCGTTGCCCACGATGGCGACAGCCGCGACCTTGCCGTACGACACCATGCGGCCCTGGTCGTCCGTTTCTTCCAAAAAAGCGTCCATGCGTTCCAGCGCTCGTTTGCAGACGCTAGATGGTTGACCCAGCCAGATCGGTGTGCCGATCAGCAGGATATCGGCGGCGAGCACTTTTTCCCGGAGTTTCGGCCAAGCGTCCCCCTCGCCTTCATCCGACGTCACACCTGGCTTGATGTCGTGGTCGGCCAGGCGCACGATTTCGGTCTCGACATCGTGCTTCTCAAGCTCCTTCGAGATCAACTCAAGCAGCCTTCCCGTTGAAGACGCTTCGGAGGACGTTGAGGATTTTAGGGTGCTATTGAAAGCAAGCGCTTTGATGGACATGAGAGATTTCCTATCTGGTGGATGAAAGTCACAAGCATTCCGGATGGAGACCTGTGTAAAGTTTGTTTTGTGGATAAAGTCCGGAGGCGACTGTCCGTTCCTCACATGGTCGCCGTCGAGAGAAACTCCTCAGATGTCATCATTTCCAGCTGAACAGAGAATCGATCGCCTAGCAGGTCGACTGCAGCGTCGTGGGTCTTATCAGCCCCGCTGCAGACGGCATCGCGCAGGACGATCACATGGAAGCCGAGATCGATTGCCCCGAGGACGGTCGCCAGCACACAGACATCGGTCTCACCGCCCGTAACGACGACGGTTCCGACGCTCTCCTGTCGCAGGTGCGCGTTCAGTCTGCCGTCGATCCAGGGCGAGTAGGTCATCTTGTCGAAAATGCGGGCGGGTGGCACAAGGGCTTGCAAAACCGGCGCAAGACCAAGCAGTTCAGGTGGAAGATGCTCGCCGGTCATCATCCGCCATTTGTGATAATAGTCCTTCCAGCTGCCGACGGCATCGTCTGGCCGGCGGGGCGGCATGAAACGGGTGAAGATCGTCCGCTCGGCATGGCGCTCGCAAACCTCGAGAAGTTGAGGAAGGACCCGTGCCATCCACGGCACATACCAAGGCGTGTCTTCCGCAAACATTCTTTGGGCATCAACGCAGATGTGCCGCCAGTTGCCAGATTCCTTCATGTTGACCTCCTGTCCAGACCGGCTCCACTGGAGTGAAACCGCTCAAGGGCGTTCAGGGACGTTTTCTCGCAACTCCTTGAGCCAAACTCTTGCATTCCCATCCGACGGCGCTCGCCAGTCGCCACGCGGCGACAGCGAGCCCCCCGAGGTGACCTTGGGTCCATTTGGGGAGGCAGAGCGCTTGAACTGGCTGATCGTGAAGAAGCGGAAGAGAAATACGTCCAACCACGTCTTGATCGTCGGAAGATCGAAATCGCGCTTCTTAGCTTCCGGGAAATGCGCTGGCCATCTGCCAGCCCCGCGAGCATGCCAAGCGTTATAGGCGAGGTAAGCGACCTTTGAAGGCTTCAGTCCGAAACGGGTGATGTAATAGAGGAAGAAATCATGGAGATCGTAGGGGCCGATCGTGTCCTCCGTGCTCTGGATCATACCCTCGTCATCGGCAGGAACAAGTTCGGGTGAAATCACGGTGTCAAGTATACTGCCGAGCGTTCTACCCGTCTCCTGATTGAAGAGTTCCGACTTGATAACCCAGCGGACGAGGTGCTGGATCAATGTCTTTGAGACCGACGCGTTGACATTATAGTGGCTCATCTGATCGCCGATGCCATAGGTCGACCAACCAAGAGCAATTTCCGAGAGATCTCCGGTTCCGAGCACCAGAGCGCTACGCTGGTTTGCGGCCCGAAACAGAAAGTCGGTGCGAAGTCCTGCCTGAACGTTCTCGAAGGTAACGTCATACACCGGGTCGCCGTCGGCGTAAGGATGCTTGAGATCCTTCAAAAGTTGCTTTGCGAGCGGTTTGATATCGATTTCTTCTGCGGTGATGCCGAGATTGCGCATCAGCGCCCAGGCGTTGGATTTGGTCGCATCGCCCGTTGCAAAACCGGGCATAGTGAACCCGAGGATATCAGAGCGCGGCCGATTCAGGCGGTCATATGCTCGCGCGGCAACGAGAAGAGCGTAAGTGGAATCGAGGCCGCCCGATACACCGATGCAGAGCCGCTTGATGCCGGTGGTCTTCAGCCGTTTCATCAGACCCTGAACCTGGATATTGAAGGTCTCATAGCAATCCTGATCGAGCCGCCTGGGATCGGCGGGGACAAAGGGGTAACGGGGGACCGGGCGAGCGAGCGCCATTCGGCCTGACGGTGTCTCGAACTCGAACGCGACGCGACGAAAGGTTTTCGTCTCCACGAGTGTGGCGGCATCGTTGAAGGTGCCCGTGCGCATCCGCTCCAGCCGAAGCCGTTCGAGATCAATGTCGGCGGTGCACATTTGTGAGCCCTGGGGGAAGCGCTCAGTCTCGGCCAACAGGTCGCCGAGCTCATAAATGCAAGCCTGCCCGTCCCAAGCGAGATCGGTGGTCGACTCGCCAGGACCGGCGGCCGAATATAGATAGGCGGACCATGTGCGTGCGGATTGAGCCGAGCACAGGAGCTTGCGAACATCAGCTTTTCCGACTGTGATGTTGCTCGCCGAAAGATTGGCGAGGATAAGAGCGCCTGCCAGCGCGCCGAAGTCGCTGGGCGCTGCCGGCGCCCAGAGATCCTCGCAAATCTCGATATGGAAAATGAAGTCTGCGATGTTCTGTGCAGCGAAATGCAAATCGGTACCGAAGGGCACGGTTTGACCCGCCACAGATATATAGGCTTCCAGCACCGCTCGGCCGGATGCGAACCATCGCTTCTCGTAGAACTCACGATAGTTCGGCAAATGCGTTTTCGGCACCACACCGAGGATTCTGCCCGCATGGATCACCACTGCGCAGTTGAAGAGTCTTCCTTCGTGCCGCAGCGGAGCGCCGACCAGCAGGACCGGGGTGAGCTGTTTGCTGACGTCGACGATTGATCCAATTGATGTTTCAACAGATTCCAGCAGGACATCCTGGCCAAGCAGATCGTCGATGGCGTAGCCTGAGACGCAGAGTTCTGGAAACACCATGAGAGCAACATGCTGGTCGTGACCGTCATGAGCCAGCTTGAGGATTGCCTTAGCGTTGAACTCCGGATCGGCGACCTCGCATTCGGGCGTGCAGACAGCGCAGCGAAGAAAACCGTGGCTGTATGGCGAAAAAAACTCCATTCGTTCTTCCTGTTTCTGACAAAACTGAATACGGAAACCAAACTTCTGGTCCAATCAGCAGTTCCCGGGGCGACCGTTTGCCAGCGAAGTTAAGGTACGGCATTTGCGTAGCCCGAGGTGCTTTGCGACACGCGCCTGCTCAAGGGTTATGGAAGGAGGGCGGCGACACCGAGCGCGACCGCGTTATCTTCGCCGAGGTCATGACGCAGACGTTGGACATCCGGGGTTTAGCCGAGTTTCGTAAGTAACTGTAAGCGTCTCTTTCATGCAAGATCGCCACGCACGCAACGCATTTCGACCGTTTGCCAGAGCGCGCGGGCGTGTTTCATCGATATGCATGTCATGAGCAATGCGGGGAGCGACAGCGCTTCCAATTCTGGGCACTGCCGGGATCCACAGCGCAGCGAGCTCCTTTGCGTTTACCGCAAGAGCCTCACCTTCACGGCGTCACGCGATATCAATGATCAGTGGTATCACGGTTACTTCTCGCCGGAGCCGGGCTCGGCCATTTTAGCGTGCTGGTGGGCAAGAACGCTTGCCGGCGTAACGTTGGCAACGGCTGCTTGCAGCTTGTTCTTCCAGCCGCTCACCACGTCGCCTTCTCCGTCCATCATCGCATCGAAGCCGATGCGGGCCACGTCGGCGGGATCGTCTTTCTCTTTCTGGCCGACCGACGTATCCATCAGATCCGCACGCTTGAAGAACTCAGTTTCCGTTGGCCCCGGCATCAGGCAGCTGACGGTGATACCACTGTTTTTCAGCTCTTCCCTGAGTGCGAAGGAGAAGCTGTTGATAAAGGCCTTGGTACCATTATAGACCGCCTGGTATGAACCCGGCATAAAGCCGGCAATCGATCCAGTCAGCAGAATGCGTCCTTCTTTTGCGGCTCCGCATGAGATTGCCAACCTGCTGCACGAGGTAGATCGTGCCGACAATGTTTGTGTCGACAACTTTGCGGGCCGCTGCAAAATCCTGGTCGAGAAACCCTTTGCCAAGGCCGCGGCCGGCATTGGCCATCAGCAAGTCAACCGAGCGTCCCGACGCCTCGATTGCCTCGAGCAGCCGGTCGACACCCTCTTCTGTCGAAAGGTCTGTTTCGATTGCCTCGACCGATACGGCCGCCTGCTTTAGGGTCTCGGCCGCCTGCTTGATGCGCGGCTCATCGGCGGCGATGATCAGATCATAGCCTTCCTCGGCGGCGCATTTGGCAAGCTCGTAACCAATTCCAGTCGAGGCGCCGGTGACTACGGCCAGTCCTTTTCCAGTTTCGATTGCCATCATAGTTCTCCTCAGGGCTTGAGCACGACCTTGATGCAGCCGTCCTGCTTGTCGCGGAATGTCTTGTAGAGCTCTGGTCCCTCTTCAAGAGTTGCGCGGTGGGTGATGATGAAGGACGGATCGATCTCGCCCTTTTGGATCCGTTCCATCAGCAATGGCAGGTAACGCTGGACCGGCGTCTGTGCCATCCTGAAGGTCAGGCCGCGATTGATCGCCGATCCCATCGGGATCTTGTCGAGAAAGCCGCCGTAGACGCCGACGATCGATACCGTGCCGAAGTTGCGGCAGCAGTGGATCGCCTGACGAAGCACGTGCGGCCGGTCGGTGCCCATGAAGGTCGCGACCTTGATGCGGTCAAGCCTGGAATCCCAGCTGGCGGAAGGATCGGCCTCAGTCCCGACGGCATCGATGCAAGCGTCAGCGCCGCGACCGTTCGTCAGTTCCATGATCTTGTCGTAGATGTCCTTGTCCATGAAATCGAGTGTGATGGCGCCGGACTGTTCGGCGAGAGCCAGACGTTCCGGCACTGTGTCGATCGCAATCACGCGCTCGGCGCCGAGAATGAAGGCCGACTTGATTGCCATCTGACCGACCGGACCGCAGCCCCATATGGCAATCGTGTCGCCCGGCTGGATGTTGCAGAAATCCGCAGCCATATAACCCGTCGGAAAAATATCGGAGAGAAAAAGAACCTGCTCATCCGTCAGCCCTTCCGGTACTTTGATCGGGCCAACATCCGCGTACGGCACCCTCAGGTATTCCGCCTGGCCGCCGCTGTATCCGCCGAGAAGGTGAGTATATCCGAAAAGGCCGGCGGGGGAGTTGCCCCACATCTTCTTCACTTTCGAAGGGTCTGGATTGCTCCGCTCGCAGCCTGAGTAGAAGCCGCGTGTGCAGAAGAAGCATTCGCCGCAGGATATCGTAAAGGGAACGACGACGCGGTCGCCGACCTTAAGCTTTTTGTTGTCTTTGCCGACCTCAACGACCTCGCCCATCGTCTCATGACCCATGACGTCGCCGCTATGCATGTCGGGCATGACACCGTTGTAAAGATGAAGGTCAGAACCGCAAATCGCGCAGGCGGTAACCTTGATGATGGCATCGCGACCGTCCTCAATCTGAGGGTCCGGCACGCTCTCACAGCGGATATCGTGCTTGCCGTGCCAGGTGAGAGCTTTCATCGGATCCTCCAATTAGAAATGCTGAGTTTCAGGGCGTCGAGCGCAAACCTGCAAGAGTGAAGGAAGTTCCTATTGTTTCAAGAATTGCGGCCGGGAAAGGCAGCCGCCCACATAGATTGCACCCGGGATCGTTGGTGAGCTACCGCGCCTTCTCAAGACCGACACGGGTCCAGAAGACTCCGACAGGGCTGACGCCACCACTGCCAGTGCCTGCTTTCTGGTCGGCGATATGGGTATAGATGGACGCCATCTCCGTCCGCTGACCCGGCCGGCGCATTTGGCGCGGCTCAGCCGAATGTTGCTGGTTCTTTATGTCGCATCACGTCTGTGCTGCAGAGACGTCGGAGGCTTTGCGCAAAAATGGACCGTTAGTTGACATCCATCGTGATGTCCTCGATCTGAATCCGCGTGGACGCAGGTCGAGTGCCAAAAACGCCTACGCTCACAATCCCCAATGCCAGGATCGTCGAGACAAGACAAAGATCGCCCTCACAAAGTGGATCGTAGGGAACATCGGCCACATGACGGCGTTTTGATTGCTTCACCCAGACAAATGGAGATAGTCGCGTGTCACAGGGCGACATATACCCGAGAAGGGCTACGAGAACCACGTCTGTTCCGACGAGGCAGCAAAACGCCACTCGAGCGACCGTCAGTAGGACGAGCGGCTTTGTCGGGAAGTCCGGCCTTGGCCGCAGCCATGGCAAGCGCGACGAGCACATTACGTATCATCGATTTAACGGCGTCGCGACGTGACGCCGTTTGTTTTGTGGAGAACGCTCATGCCAAAGAAGAAATCCAAACGGAAATGGTCGCAGGACGTGACCAGCAACAGCGATGCGATGGATCTTGAAGGCGGCGTCTTCAAGCAGCGTAGCGCCAAGAAGATCGCGGACTCGCTCAAAAAATCGGCCGAAGAGAGCGACCGCCGCAAGGCCAGTCCATTCCAGTCCGCAATGTCGATGCTAAATTTTTATATCAACCGCGCTGGCAAGCAGCTGTCTAAGTCGAGATTGGCCACGCTTGACAGGGCCAAGGATGAGTTGCGCAAGGACTTCGGCAAGGAGCCAAAACGCTAACCAATCAACAAAGCTGAGCAGCCGGTAATTCGGTTACCACCAAGCCATCAACCGAAACTATTTTTGGCAAATCAACTGTTACTGCGTTCAAAGGAAGCCGATCATGAAAGCTGTCCGTATTCATCGCTTCGGCGGCCCAGAAGTTTTGACAATCGAGGAAATAGATCGACCAACGCCTGCTGCCGATGAGGTCCTCATCAAGGTCTTTGCTGCAAGTGTCAACCCTGTCGACGCGAAGATGCGCGAGGGCAAATACCCGGTCGTGACGGAAAAAGATCTACCCTATGTGCTTGGCCGGGATGTCAGCGGCGAGATCGCTGCTGTCGGGTCCGATGTTGCCAGCGTTTTGATCGGCGAGCAAGTCTTCGCTTTCCTGGCACCCGAACATGGTGGCTACGAGGAATACGTCTTGGCGCTGGCAGATGTGGTAGCGCCAAAGCCGCAGTCGCTTGATGCCATTGGTGCAGGCGCCGTCCCGCTCGCCGGCATTACCGCGTGGCAGGGCCTGTTCGACCATGGCGGTCTCCGATCCGGCCAGCGCGTCCTCATCCATGGCGGCGCCGGCGGCGTCGGTCACTTGGCCATTCAGTTCGCCAAGGCGAAAGGCGCCTGGGTTGCAGCGACCGTATCGTCTTCTGACAAAGACTTTGTGATCGATCTTGGGGCCGACCAGGCCGTCGACTACAAGGCCGAAAAGTTTGAAGACCTTGTTGCGCCTGTAGACCTCGTCTTAGATTTGATCGGCGGTGAGACGCAGGAACGAAGCTTTAGCGTCGTCAAGCCGGGGGGCGCGCTGATCTCGACGCTTCAGGACCCAGATAAGGCTCGAGCCGAGACGCTTAAGATCCGAGCGGGACGATATACCGCGCAACCGAATGGCGCTCAACTGCAAGAAATCGCAGCATTGATCGATCAGGGCATGGTGAAGGTGGTCGTTGCCTGCACCTTCGAGCTTCGCCAGGCAGCAGAGGCCCAGTCCGCCCTCAAGGAAAAGCATATCCGTGGGAAAGTGGTTCTGAAAGTGGTTGAGCAAGAAGGAGCGTCCCTGATTAACGAAGATGCCCGAAGATTGCGGGCCTATCAAATTTGGGAGGATGAGGGACGTCCGGACGGCCAGGACCTCGCGCATTGGTACAGAGCCACTGATGGCGGCAGCACTGCCGGCCGTCCGACATATCGGCGATACTCTTCCGCGATCGCGCCCGTTGGGTCTCTGGTGATCAAGTTCTATCACTCCGCCGATCAGGTTCGCGGATACGTGCGCAAGATCGCCGACACCGATAAAGACGACACGATCTTCCCGGGTGAGGAGATGGAGCCGGGAGCTGCTTTCAAACTGGCGGATTCTCACAATGCCGGTAGCGGCGAACCCGTTTTCATCGAGCTTGTCGAGGGTGTTCAATGGGATCCTACCTGGGGTGTGTTGGAGTGAACGAGGAAGGAAACGACAATGACGAAATGCGAAACGCCACCGGACGATATACCGGCGGAGACCGATGATGCCCGGTCGATCGACGGTCCGGCCGCCGATCTTGACCGCGACCGACTGGCCAAGGCTGCGGCGAAAGGATTGCACCATGGAAGATCTAACCCAGGCACCAGGGAACCCCACGACCAGAGAGAAGCAGGAGCAGCAACATGGAAAAAAGTAGAAAGCCTTCGAAAGCACAAGTCGAGCATGACGCCAGAGGACAGTCGGAAAGCAACCATGCCGGAGGGACCAACAACGGCGTAAGCAGCGCCAAGCCGCGTGTCATCACTCATTCAGACGACGCAACCGTCAATAAAAAGACACCAGGTAAAAACGGCACGAGCAAAGACTGGGACATCAACTACGACGAACGTGGTTCGAACGAAGGCGAGTTTCGAGGTTGATATCTTCGGCTGCAGCCTACAATCTGTCGAACCGCATGAACGGGGGTGCCTTGTTTAAGCCCTCCTGCATGTGTCGCACGCACGCTGTAGCGCAGATAGCGAACGGAGTTGGCGAAAACATCAGCGCTGGTGTGATGCCGAGCGAGTTTGAAAAATAGCGGAGCGAACCGACCCACCGATGGCGATGGGTGAAAGAACGCGAAGATCCTCGCGAAAATGCGCCCCTCCTGGCGGCTCTGTCATTTGGAAATTCGGGCTGCAACAGATCGATGCACCAGCAGCGGCACCTTGACAAGGGGTCGATCGCGATGTCACGGGCGAGCGTCTGGCGCAACCCCGTGCTGGGACCGTCGCGTGGGCAGACGGCTCTGCCCCTGAAACAGAGTGCCAATTTGTCGACCACCTCGCGAATGGCTGCGCACAGCGCTGTAACCGTGCTGCGACATAACGAAATGTCTGTCGCCGCCGACCGGGGACCGTCCCCGCCATCTAACGCGATACCTGTCCTGATTGCTGGAAGAGGCGCCGTCATGGCGCCGAACAAACCATGGCGGAACTTAGCATGACTTTTGAGGTTAAATCTCGCAGAGGTTTTGTGCCCTTGCTAAATGTGCGAGATTGGTTAGATGGTTTTCAGAGCACCCCCCTGCTGCATCGCGGGCGGCATCGGTTATCTTCAGTTGATCGAGGATGGTTATTGCTGCGACGTGTTCGTGACATCCGGCGCCATCGAGAAACTCTCTCGGTCTCCAGCCAACGATCTGAGCTTCAGGTCAACCGCGATCGCCTTCGAGCAAATCGCACGCAAGAAGCTTCGCAACGGTTCGGTTCTGAACGATCGGATATGGATCCGGTCGCTCGACCTGCCCGAATGGAACCCTTCCCACCTAAGGAGGCTTTATGAAAAGCAAAGAGCTCGGTGAAACCGATCCCTGGCGCGAACGCAACTTCGTACTCGTTCTGGAAGATGGCGAAGAGGCATTTTCCGCAATCACACGTTTTGCAGAGCAACAGAAACTGTCCGGCGCGTCGCTGACCGCGATCGGTGCCTTCCGCACTGCAACGCTCGGCTTTTTTGATTTTACGACGAAATCCTACACAGAAATCCCCGTCCCAGAACAGACCGAAGTGCTGAGTGCCATCGGTGACATCGCCATCGGGGACGATGGCAAGGCCAGCCTACATATGCATGTCGTGCTAGGGCTGTCGGACGCATCCACCAAGGGCGGCCATTTCATCAAGGGCACGGTTCACCCGACGCTGGAGGTCATGATCCGTGAGAGCGCGGTTGGTTTTCGCCGCAAGAAAAGAGACGATCTCGGGATTGCGCTCATTGATCCATAACAGCCTCATGTCAAAACGGGGCAAGGTTCGGAGTGGCAAGCGATCGATCTCTCCCAGAGCCCGTACAAAGCTCGCGCGGGATAGAAGCGGGCATTTTAAGACTGGGACTGCCACCTCTCTGGCCTGACTTCAATATCGCTCTGCATCAGGGCGGCTCCGACGATCATGGTTGAAACGAGCGTATCCGCCACCGGAAGAGCTGGCAAGGCTAAGGCATTCCAATCGAACAAGAGACGCTCGACCTTCGATCCGAGTTCTTTCCAAACCTCCGTTCATTGGACAGATAAAGGGCCAGATCGCCGATTCATCCCTGCGCGCGTATCTCGCTGTTGGGGCCACTCTAGGCCGCCTTGCTGCGAGCTTGTCACGTCGGCTAACAAATTGTTTCGGTTTTGGAAAGCATTTCAATCTTAGATCTGTGCACCGCGTGCGACTATTGCCTTTGCACAGCAAGCGCTAGTTAGAGTTGCTCAACAACTGCGAATGGATTTAAGCGCCTTATGTCAGAGACGACGATTGCCGCTCCCGTCCTCGAACGTGCTCTGTGGACAACGGAACGCGGCATGTCGCCGGTCGTGGCAACAGCCATTCATGAGGGACATCAAACCCGGGAAGAGTTGCATGCCATATACGCGCTCACCGAGGACGAGCGTCTGCGGGAAGAAGATCCGTTCACGGAGTTCATGATACGCGATGTCCCCAACAGGATTGTTTTTCATCGCTCCAGGTTCGAAGTCGACCTCAATCGAAGCCGCGGCGGCGCCGTATACCTGAGGCCCGAACAAGCTTGGGGTCTCAACGTCTGGCGCGCAGACCTAGATGCGCGTCACGTTGAGACCTCGCTCCAGGTCCATGATGACTATTACGCGATGCTATTCAACTACCTTAAAGGCGTTGAGGATCGTCATGGGTGTTTTGTGGTTCTCGACATTCATAGCTACAACCACCGGCGTGAGGGGCCGTTGGAAGCGCCGACCGACCAAGCCCGCGCACCCGACATCAACATTGGCACTTCTTCTATGGATCGAGCCCGATGGTCCTATATCGTCGACCCGCTCATAGAGCATTTATCCGCGTGTGAAATCGATGGTCGCGCGTTGGACGTTCGCGAAAATGTCGCCTTCCAAGGCAAGGGGGAGCAAACGCGGTTCATCCATGAGCATTTCCCGGTGACGGGCTGCGCGATCGCGGTGGAATTCAAGAAAATTTTCATGGACGAGTGGACGGGAAAACCCAACCTCGACGTTCTGACGAAGCTGAGGGGAATGGTTGCGACCGCTGTCCCGATGCTTGAACGGGCTTTGAGGAGCGGATTTTGAGCGAGGCTAGACAATGCGACAACGATCACCCTGACACTTGGCTTGAGCAGATTCTTGAATGCGTCCGGGATGGAAAGCCGGTGCGTCGCGATTTGCCAAGTGGCGGTCGCTTGCATATCGATCGGCCCCTGCCCTTTCTCTGTGTGCACATTGGCGATGGCGAGGCAGAGCGAGTGGCCCGCGATGTCACCCAGGCAAATGCCTCTTATCTGACGGCTCCTTCGCTCGATCAGGCGCTCCTCGTAATCAAAGCTCTGGCCGATGTCCTGACGCAAAAATTCGGCACGTTCCTCCTCCTCGTCATTGGTGAGCTGTCCCAAGACCGGTTTTTGACCGATGACGCACCGTTCCTGCCGCCCTTTGAGATTGCGATAAGGTCCAGTCAGGACGCTGTGGCCGCGGCAGCACGATATTCCAAAGCTATCACCGCCAAGGCAGTAAGGTTCCGTACGCCGCGCATCGAGCAGTTGGTCGCCGAATCGACCGACGAGGAAACCCGAACCGCTGAACAAATTGGCTGCGCCACGCTTACGGTCCGGTTTGCGCCAGTCTATCGTCAGCCGCAGTCGAAAGACGTCTATCCCGAGCTCCGCGACCGTCTGGTCGCCATGCTTTTTGACGCGGGCCTACAGGCCATCGCGACGTTCACTGAGGTTCATGAGACGCTAAAGCTGACAAATCACAGGTCCTTGGGCCGGAAAGCGTTCGTCGATGCGGTTTTACGGGTCGATCGTGCTATCGACGACGTCGCATCAACCTTCGATTTCCTTCTGGCAGTGACGCCGATCAATGCCGATGCGGCTTTTGAGCAATTTAGGACCGAAGGGTATTCGCGGCAGCCCAATTTTCTTTATCGCCCGTTAACGCTTCAAGTTGAGACCGTGAAGCGGCAACTCTTCTCGATCTCGTTCGATCATCTCGAAGATCCCGTTCTTTACGACCTTTACCGCGAAAAGCAGCAAGAGCTGGATGTCCAGCTTTCGCTTTTGGCATCGCGACAGACCCGGACATTCATTGAGTTCGGACGCGCGCTCTATGGCCCGGTGGAGCGCCCGTTACTGAATGAGGCGCAGGCAATATTAGCCGATCTGGCTGACTCGAGGGCCGTTGGTGCAGATGACAACAGAGGAAATGCTGACAGCTATTTCGTCGAGGCCCAAGCAGAGGCTATGATTGCCGCGTACAGGGACCAACACGAAGAATTCGATGTGTCAATCGAGCTGCGGGATGATCTTCCGTCTGGGCTGATGGTGTCGGGAAACCGATTATTGATTTCGCGCAGCACCGAAATGGATAAACAGCGTGTGACACCCCTTCTTTCTCACGAAGTTGGTGTTCATCTGCTGACCTATTTTAACGGCTCGGCGCAGGGTCTGCGGCTTTTTCGGACGGGACTGTCCGGATATGAGGGCATGCAGGAAGGCTTGGCGGTGTTTGCAGAATATCTGGCAGGCGGAATGACGGTCGACAGACTTAAGCTGCTTGCCGCGCGGGTTGTCGGATGTGCTGCGATGCTCGACGGAGCTGACTTTTCCGAGACCTACGACCTACTGATTAAGCAGCATAGGTTCTCAGAGGCCGCAGCTTTCAACCTTGCTCTGCGGCTCTACCGCGGCGGCGGGCTCGCAAAAGACGCAATTTACCTTCGGGGACTGCTAGAACTCCTTTCCCATTTGCAGCACGGCGGAGCGCTTGAGCCATTCTGGATGGGCAAGATTGCCGCGTCGCATTTCGGTGTAATGCAGGAGCTTGCCGACCGCGGCCTCTTGCGGCTGCCGGCGATCAAGCCGCTCTTCCTCCAAAACAATGATGGGCGTGGGCGTTTTGAAAAGGCTCGACGTGGTATGCGCCCTGTCGATATGATCCAACAGAAGGAGATATGAATGCGGATCGCGTTTTTCGTGAATTCCACTGCAGGTGAAGCGAGCTATTACACCACGACGAGCCTCGCGCTCGCTGCAATGGCGCGAGGTCACGAGATCTGCTACATGACGCCGGGAGATTTTGTGCTGCGACCCGACGACAAGCTGATGATCCGAGCGACGGTCGTCAAGAGTGGGAAGTCCAGGAAAGCCGACGCCTTTGTCAGCGGGCTTCAAAGCGGCCAAGCGAAGGTCGAGACTGTCGCGATAGACGAGATCGACGTGCTTTTTCTGCGCAACGACCCATCGGAAGACGCCGATGAGCGACCGTGGGCAGCGCAGGCAGGGACGATCTTTGGGCGGTTGGCGGCCGAGCGCGGCGTGCTTACCGTTAATGATCCAGATGGGCTCGCGCGGGCACAGAACAAGCTCTATTTCCAAGGCTTCCCTGAAGCGGTCCGTCCAACTACGCTTATCTCAAAAAGCATTGAGGAGATCCGGGCGTTCATCGACCAGCAAAAACAAGGCGCGATCCTGAAGCCGCTCCAGGGCTCCGGTGGCAAAAACGTCTTCAAGATCACATCGAGCAAGGAAGCCAATCTCAACCAGATCTTTGAGGCGGTCAGCGGCGAGGGCTACCTTATCGCCCAAGGCTATCTTCCTGACGCGACAGCGGGCGATGTCCGGATGTTCCTGATGAACGGAAAGCCGTTGCAGCGCGATGGCGCATATGCCACGTTTCGGCGGGTGCCGGCGAAGGGCGAGGTCCGCTCGAACATGAGCGCGGCGGGAAGCGCGGCGCCCGTCGATGTAACGCGGGAAATGCTGGCCGTGGCCGAGATCGTTCGGCCTAAACTCGTTGAAGATGGAATGTTCCTCGTCGGGCTTGACATCGTCGGAGACAAGATCTTGGAGATCAACGTCTTTACCCCAGGCGGGCTTCCCGACATTGCCGAACTCCACGGTGTCGATCTCGCCCCCGATATCATTGCAGCGCTAGAGCAAAAAGTCGAAATGAAAAAGAGCTATGGCGGCAAGCTTTCTAATCGAACGCTTGCGACTCTCTGAGCGGGCATGTGTGACTGCCGCCGAAAAGGATAAGCTTGATACGCGGTTGCCAACATGTCGGTCGCGATGTCTGAGGTGCATCCCCTTATCGCTTACCTCCGTCAAAGCTCTAAGGCGTGTATAGCGCTCACAGGTTCGGCGCTTGAAGAACAGCGCCAATGCACGACACTCCTCGTCCGGCAATACGCGAAGAAATCTGTTTCGGAACTCGGCGATTGCTCCGATATAGTACGCAGCGGGTCATTGGCCAGGTGGTAAGGTGGCAGGTGCGGCACCTCGTTGCCGACAGCATAGACGTTGGTGTTCGATCCCAGCACGTCGGAGCCCGAAAATGTGGATGCCATGCATTGAGTTGCGGCGTCAGCTTTAGCCTCGATCTGGATACAGCGCACGTTGCCGGCCGTCCTGACCATTTGACCCACGGGATCGAACGCGGGCCCGAGTAGATCAGCGCGTCATTCATGTCGAGATTGGCGAAGCACAAGCCGATCACGCCGCGGCCTTGGACCCCACCCTCGGAGCCGTGGGGCGGCGTTAATGCCGATTGGCACGACGCAAGTTCCCAGGCCTCTTCATCTATCTGAACTCTGGGCGCAGCGGACAATGATCGTTGCTGCCGGCATCGTGCAGGAAGTCGCATTCCGAGCGCAGGCCCCAAAATAATGCATGCCGAGCGGTCGCTTCTCGTAAAAAGCCATAGCCACGCGCGGCACGCAGCACGCTCCCACTGCAGCTGAGCTTGTCAAACCTTCATGCAGCCTCACAACGGGTCAGCGATGCCAGCTCAGAAGAAAGGCTGTCATCGACAGACAGGTCCTTCCGGATCAATCCGTGGCTCCAACGACGAGGCGAATAAGGCGCGTGCCAAGGTGGGCAGTCGACTATCGGGTACCAGCATACGCCGACGACCACCGCGCCATGAAAGCGCGCAACCTCGACCTGGTCGAGAACATGGCGCAGCCATCCTCCCTTATGAAGACCCGGATGCCGTCTGTGATGAACAGGATGGCCATCGTGCCAGCTCGTTTCCGACACCATCATCGGCTTTCGATAGCGTCGCCAGGTCGTTTGCAGGACTTTGGCAAGGGAGGTTCTTGCCGTGTGGGGGTAATAGTTGACCCCTATCACGTCGACGTCGACCGCCGAGATGATCGCGTCAGTCGCTTCGAACTGCCGTTCGCCGATCCCGGTAAGCGGGTCATTCGTCAAGATGCCGACGTCGGGATGATGATCGCGCGAAGCCTTCGCCATGGTGATGGCCATGTCTATGGCCTCACGTCGGGGCATGCCCGCTAGGACCGGGTAGAGCGAGGGCTCGTTGACGGGACAGAGCCAGAGCTTCTCCGGGCCGTTCACGTATAGCGCAGCCTCCGCAGCGATGCGGGCGCATCGAATAGGGTCCTGATTTCGGTGATAGTGTGAAAGATCCCAGATCGCCTGTATTCCAGCCTTTCGCGCCGCTGTGACGCGCTCGACCGCGTGGTGTCCTGGCACCAGACCGTCGCGGACCGTCGTCATGCCGTGTTCGCCTGCGATACGATAGTGGTCGGCAAGGCGAGCATCCGGCGTATGCCGCGTCGTCACCAACAAATCGTGGCGACCTCCATGCACGAGGCCGCATTCGAAGCCAGCGATGACTGCGCTCTGGAAGGGCGACGGGGTCCGTAGTGAAAGCGAGTATTGCAGAGCGGTGTTACCTCTTGGCGCTTCTCACTAGCACACGCAAAGGCGAGCCGAAAGCTGCAAGTATGCGTTAACGTCTATAGACGCTTCGGCTTAGCACGCTTAATCGCACATGGACCAAAACGGCCGTCGACAAAGGCATCACCAAGAACGCAGGTGATACGAGATTTACCGTAGCGATGGCGCGCCCCTTCTGGGCCGCGTTCATTGATCGTCAAGGTTTGGAACATGACGCTCGCGTGGCAGTGGCAAATGAATAAGGAAGCTTGTCCTGCAGGACGCGACTTGTCTGACCTCCTTTTTCATGATGGCCCACTTTCTCTCCCCGATGCCGGCGTAAGGATCTGGAACATCGCGCGGCAAACAAAGTTAGGGCAGCAGATCTCGAGGACACCCATGGATTTCGTTTCATTGATTGGCTACGTCGCCTCTGTCTGCTCCGTGGTGAGCTTCCTTCCTCAGGCTCTGAAGGTGATCCGCACCAAAAATACCGAAGCGATCTCTGCCCGCATGTACCTGTTGACGGTGATGGGCTTCGCGTTGTGGACCACCTTTGGGATCATGAAGGGCGAACTTCCGATTATAGTTGCGAACAGCATTTGCTTTTGTCTTTCAGCCTTCATCTTAGGTGCGAAGCTGAAAGGATCTCGCCGATGACCGGCGTCAATAACGTGGTCAGGCATCGGGACGTGTTCCGACGGCCTGGTCATTTTGCGGCGTGGCCTGCCAACTATGGTCTGTGGGGTTGGGAAAACGAGCTCGCTGTCGTTTTTGCAGATGGCAAGCTCGGCGCTCAGGGCGCGCTTCACGCCCGCGACAAGGCCCACGAATTCCGGCCGCTACAGGCAAGAAGCATGGACGGCGGTGAGACCTGGTCCGCAGAGCCTTTCACGGGCTTCATCCCGGGAGGCAAGGGCCTCTCTGCCGATGAGCATGTCGCCGCAGAGCTTCGATCGGGGCCCCGGATCGCAGACGGCGAAATTATACCGCTTTCGAAACCGATCAATTTCAAGGATCGCGAAGTCGCGCTCATGGTGGCCCGAACCGGTCTCGACGGCCGCGCCCGAAGCTGGTTTTACGTCACAAGGAATCGAGGTCGAAAATGGGAAGGGCCATTTAGCTTCACCGGACTGCACGACGCAGGTCTCGCATCGAGAACCGATGTCATACCGCTCTCAGAGAGCCATGCCTTGTTCATGATGACAGCGTCAAAGGAAGACGGAACCGAAGGCCGCTGCCTATGCGCGGAAACCACGGACGGCGGGTTGTCGTTCCATCGCAAAAGCTTTCTTCCCTTCGATGGAGAAGGCTATGCCATCATGCCGTCGAGCGCCCGGTTCTCTGACGGCAGCATCCTCAGTGTCATACGTCGGGGAAAAACCGCTGACCGACCAGGATGGCTAGAGGCTTTTCGATCCGAAGACGAAGGCACTACATGGCAGGCGGCAGGCATCCCGGTCGAAGATACAGGAATGGGCGGCAATCCCGGCAGCCTCGCGCTCCTGGAAGGGGAGCGCGTCGCCCTGGTCTATGGCTACCGTGGCGACAACCCCGGGATACGGATGGTCACAAGCTCGAACGGAGGCAGGGACTGGTCGGAAAGTATCGATATCCGGCGAGATGCCGAACTTCCCGACATTGGCTATCCCCGCTGTGTGGTTTTACGCGACGCGTGTCTCCTCGTCGTTTACTATTACAACTTCGGCAAGGAGCGCTTCATCGCGGCGTCGACAGTCAGGGTATGACAAAGGCTGTCAGATTGTCTTGGAAGCGGGACCTCCGCAGCTATGCCAGCCATCGAAGAACATGCCGGGCCGATGACCTCTTCGGATCCTCGCTTCGCATGGTTCAGAGTTTTCTCGCGGCCGCGGCCAAACGGCGCCTGCTCCTAAGCGTTAGAATACCCTAACTTTTTGGAAATCGTCGTCCCGCCGTTTCTTCGGGAATGAGCGCGAAGACCGCATCGCGATGCTGTCAGCCACCGTCGTAGCCGATGCCAGGGCCTCTATCTCGGCAGGTTTTGAGATCGAGTAGGCGAACCAACACCCTAAAAAATTTCGGGCCGTTGTCATGACGGACGGCTGAGCATCTCAGCGCCCGGGTTCAGGGCATCGACTTTAGGGTGCGTCCGACCCGGTCGAGGGATGGGAGTTCGACAACCACTCGCAGTCCGTCATCGCGCCATTCGCGCGAGATCCGCCCGCCAAGCTGTTTTTCGAGGACCGCTCTCAGAAGCACATTCCCGAAACCTCTCGTCGGGTTCGAAGAGAGTTTGCGGCTGCCATGCTCCTGCCAGTCCAGCACAATCCCATCGCCTTGCAGCCGCCATGCGATGACGAGCGTTCCATCCGGGCGGGAAAGGGATCCGTGAACGGCGGCGTTTGCGGCGAGCTCATGGATCGCCAGTCCGAGCGGTTGCACATATTGCGCCGGCACCACGATGTCGGGCCCACCGATTGTCACGTTTCGATCGCCGAACACGTCGATCTGCGAAGAGACGATTTTCCCGAGTGCGACCTGCTGCCAGCCATTTTCGGCGAGCAACATGTGGGTTCGGGACAGAGCCTGGACGCGCTGCTGCACCGAAGCTGCGTAGACTGCCGGATCGTCGGCCCTGCTTAGCCGGACGATGCTGTCGACGATCGCCAGCACATTTTTCGTGCGGTGGTCCACTTCAAGCAGCAGACGATGTTCCGCCTCTTCCAAAGTCTGGATACGACGAAGTTCGGTAACGTCGATTTGCGAGGCGAAATAGTAAGCCACCCGGCCGTCGTCGTCGTGCAGTGGGCTAAGATGGAGCTGATTCCAGAAAAGCGACCCGTCTTTTCTGTAATTCAGGATTTCGACCGTCACCTCGCCTTCCTTCGCGATCGCGGCGCGGATCTCGGCAACCGCCGACCGGGACGTTGCTTCGCCCTGCAAGAACCGGCAGTTTCGCCCAAGAACCTCGTCGGCGCAGTAGCCGGTAAGTTTGAGGAAGGCGTCGTTAACCAGGGCGATCGGCATGTCAGGTTTGCGGGCGTCGGCGACCACGATCGGCATCCGGGTCCTTTGAAAAGCGAAAGATGACAGTTCCTTGCGGTCGGCCATTCCGCGGTCGGTTGCGGCCGCTGGAAGGTCGCCGTGGAGGTTCGAAGTGTGCTTGTCCATGGGGTCTCCAGAACTTAGGGTGACAAGCAAACGTCGTTGGGAAACAAAGGTTTCGCCAGCGGCCGTCACGGCTGCATCACTTGCTGTGTCCAATGCCAGCGACTATGGTCCGGATTGGTAAGGGAGATGCAATGAAGCTCGGCAAAGTCCTTGTCCTGGAAGACGAACCCTTCATCAGCCTCGACATGGAGGAGATGTTGCTGATTATGGGTGCCACAGAAATCGTTTCGCTGGACACGCGAGCTGCCGCCTTGGAATGGCTAGCTTTGAACTCGCTCGATCTGGCGGTCGTTGATCCACGCCTCAACGATGGCCTATGCACGGACGTGGCCGAACGTCTCGCGGAACGTAACGTGCCGTTCGTCGTGTATTCTGGAGCGGACGTTGAGGAAGATGCGACAGAGGCGTTCGCACCGGGTGTGTGGCTTTCGAAACCGACGACGCCCGAAATGCTGCTCGAAGCGTTGCGGCGACTGCGCAGATAGTTGGCATGCCGGGGACCTTAGCTGGCCCATCGATGCAATTTTCACGGCAGAGGTCGTGCGCTCGGCTTGTTGCGCTCAGACGCGTACTGTGCGGAACCGAGGTTGCCAGCATACGTTATGGTCCACGCTAAGGGCAGATTTTAAACTGGGAGGTATCCATGCCGCTGCTCACATATCATGTTGGTCGTCATGACGGCGGGTACGGCTACCGGCTTGGAGACGTGTGGTCTGAGACATATCCTACCCACGAGGCGGCACTCGCCGCGGCAAAGTCGGCCGCTCAACGACAGCACCTTGAAGGTAAGAACGCTGAAATTTCGTACCAGCGCGCCGATGGGTCATGGAAAGTGGAACACTCCGACGGAGGCGATCGCCCTGATACGGAAGTCGTCGACGACGAACACCGATAGCGCGGGAGCAGCTCATGAGAGCGCTCCGTCGATGACGCCGCCGGTTCTATGCTTGGCCTTCCTCGCAAGCATGTACTTCCGGAGCTACTTCGGAGTGGTTGGACCAGCCTTGTCCCGCGATCTCTTCCTTACCCCGCAAGACTTCGGTTGGCTGGCCTCAGCGTTCTTCACGTCGTTCTCACTGCTCCAGATCCCGGTCGGACTTGCATTTGATCGTTGGGGAGTGCGTCTGCCAATGGCCACGATGATGGCCCTGGGCGCGTTGGGATCGGCGCTTGTCGCCTTCTCCAGTGACTTCTGGACTGCGATGATAGGCCAGGGTTTGATCGGCGTTGGATGTGCTCCGATCTTCATGGGCGTCCTGTATTTCGTCGGCAACACCTACGACGCAGAACGGGCTGGGCGGCTCGCTGCGATCGTCAGCGCTGTTGGCTCTACCGGCGCGCTCTTGTCGGCAGCCCCGTTGACGATGTTTACTCGCGGCTTCGGCTGGCGGTCTGCATGTTGGCTTGCTGCATTGGTAATGTTCGCATGCGCAATCGTCATCGCGTTTCAGCTCAGGTCACCAGGGCGGTTCGTCAAGAGGCCGGAACTTGAAGGCGGTAGCGGGCGATTTTTGCCTCTTCTGTACCTGGCTCCGGTCTGCCTGACGCTGTCGCTTGGCGGGGTCTTCCGCAACGCGTGGGCAGGACCCTATGTCGCCGGCGTATTCAAAGGAACCAGTGATTTGGGCGCCCTCCTTACCCTCGTGAGCATGGTGGGCATTGCGACAAGTTTTCTGGTACCAGCGCTTCTCTTTCGCCTTAGGCCCCGCACCGTCGTAGCCGCGACATACGTCCTTGGAATCATCTGCGCAGCGACCCTCGCCGTGCACCCCGGATGGAACATTTTTGCGGCCTACGCTGGCCTGTCTGTCCTCTACGCCATGGGCAATGTGCATCCCCTTGTGATGGCCGAAGCCCAATCGCTCATTCCACCAAGCTATCGAGGCATCGTGTTGGGAGCTCTTAACACGCTTGTTTTTTTCGGCGTATCCGCCGCATCGTCGGCGTTCGGACAAATAGCTGGGATGGCGTTTGCGCCGGAGAACACCTATCGCGCGGTTTTCTTACTGACGACGGCATCTCTAATAGCAGCTTTAGTGATCTATCTGGTGTTTCAGCCGTCGAGCGAGAGCTGCAGCCGAAGAACTGACGTCAGTCACTAGACCCGCGCAGGCCCGATCGTCGACGGGACCACGTGCCAAGTGTTGCACGGAACCTCACTGCAATTTGTTAGTTTCCTAGTGAAAGGAGAACCAACATGACGTCCAACTCCATTCCCAGCTCTGCAAAGCTTCCTCCCAAGTCGTTAAACGAAGACACGCAGGACGACGAACTTCCCGAGACATCTCAGGATGACCGCCGCGCTCCGCCGGTGAACATGGGAAACAGCCGCCAGTCCGGCGAAGGCGTGACCGATGCCGATCCGGACACAGGAAGGGCGGACACACACGATCGAGTTCCCCCTCCTCAGACATCAAACCGGGAATAAAGACGGTGGGTGAGCGCAAAGGCTATGCCAACACTGACGAGCTGCAGGCCGACGATCAGCTCTCCCCGCGACCGGCGCTCGACGACGCCGAGACCGGGGAAATTGAGATCAGCGAAGATGGTTCGACCGTCGATGACGAGGGCCAAATCCCGCGACCTGCAACGTCGGAATAGACATCTGGAATGCCGATAAGCAAGTCTGCAGAGGACACCGTCTTGAGGCAAAAGAGACTTGGGACGCATGCTGGTCGTCTCATGGTCGGGAATGAGGAAGAAAAACTTTCAGGCGACGCGCAGCTCCGCCATTTAGGAGGAGAGGCTCAGGGCGACGTCGATGATTTCGCAAACCAGCGCGCTCTTGCAAAGCACGGAACTGACTGATGCCGGGAACCTATTCTTCGATCAGCATATTTGCATATGATCTCGACGCGCGCGGCGATCCCGTGCAAGCATGGGAGACGGTCACTGGCGGCACTGAGGCGGACGCACTTGCCGAAGCTAAGGAGGCGGCGACCCGCCACGCAGGCGTTCTTGTCGTGCGACGGGACGGCAATCCGTCAGTGGGAGAGGAAGGCGAACCCATTGTCGTCTTCAGGCTGGGCGAGACCGGGGACTTTGACTGATGTGATCGCGTTCCTCGACTTTGAAGCATCTTCGCTGAGCAAGCACAGCTACCCAATAGAAATCGCTTGGGTGTTTGAGAACGCCCACTCGCGTTCGTTTCTCATACGGCCCGAGCCCAATTGGATAGATTGGTCACCGGATGCCGAAAAAATCCATGGAATCTCTCGCGACGAACTGTCTCATCAGGGCTCGCCTGTCGTTGAGGTTACTCGGGAAATAATGAATGCGCTTTCGGGCCATGATCTTTATGCTAGTTCGCCCTCTTGGGACGGAAAATGGCTGAGCGTGTTGCTGAGAGGTGGCGGCCTTCCCCGCCATGCCCTTCGGCTTCGCAAGTCAGACGATCTCTTCGCGGCGGTCGCCAGCGACATCCTTTTTAATGCGGGCGTCAAGGACATTAATGTCGATGCTTTCGTCGCCGACATTATTGCCAGGACCGAAACTACAGCCCCTGCTCATCGCGCCCTTCCCGATGCTCGTCTCGAACTGGAGCGACTTCGCCTGGTGCAAAGAGCTTCTGAAGCCATGGCGGGAACAGCGGTCTTAAATTCCACCGAGACATAGGCAAAGAAAAACCCACGTTGGGACAACGTGGGTTTTTCTATGCCTCTGCCGGTTGAGGGTCAGCAGAGATTTGGGCGCTCGCAAGGGCGATGCGAGAGCGACCGCTTAGCAAACCTGCAATGGGCAAATTTGTTCCAGGTCTAATGAGGAAAGCGTCGAGAGCTTTGTCGTAGTGGTCGGGGCGACCGCCCTATCGATAAAAACCGATTTTCGTTACCAAGCTCTGCGCTCGCTTGCGGTCTGCTCGGCTCCCATCCGGCGACAACCTCTTTGAGTACAGTCGAGAGCCTTATGGCGGTACACTTCCGGATCGGCCTGCGCATCCACCGGCTAGTGCTCGCTCTCGTGCTACCGGTAATATAGCGAGAGGCGGCCGCGTATTGCGCCGAGAATGGGCGTTTGCTGTCATTCCCGTCGGAACCCGCCCAGGGTTTCTAGGTTGTTCCCGAAAGGAGAGCGCTTATGCCGCACGTCGACACGTCAGATTTAAGGATCACATTTAACGAGACCGGCACGCAGCACGGCCACCCTGTGCTCCTGTTGCACGGATGGCCAGACGACGCCACGACCTGGGATCTGGTGTCGTCACGGCTGCAGGATCGCGGCCTTCGATTGATTGCTCCATACCTTCGAGGTTTCGGCCCCACGGTATTGAGGAGCAAGGACGCTCTTCGTACGGCAAATGGCGCTATCCTTGCCATGGACGCAATCGCCCTCATGAACGGCCTTGGCATTGAACGGTTTTCGGTTGTCGGCCATGACTGGGGCTCGAACATCGCCGAAGCGATCGCCATCGGATGGCCGGACCGCGTCGAGCGGATTGCGCTGTTGTCCTCCCTCCCGCGCATGGGTGGCTTGAAGACACCATCTTTTCGGCAGGCCCAGCGATACTGGTACCACTGGTTCATGGCTACGAAGCGTGGGACAGAGGCCATAGAGAACGACCCTCATGGATTTGCTCGCATTCAGTGGGAAAATTGGAGCCCAGACGGATGGTTCGACGAAGCAACGTTTGCAAGGGTGGCGAAGTCATTTGACAATCAAGATTGGCTAGCCATCACTCTCCACAGCTATCGCGTCCGCTGGGGCGAAGCCGAACCCGATCCGGAAGCGCCTGGCTGGAAGACCGTATCAAGGCGACGGAACTCTTGTCGCTGCCGACGGTCTATTTCCAAGGGCTGGAGGACGGCGTCAATCCACCCGAGCTTTCGGTAGACCTCCATAAGAAGTTTTCCGGTCCGTTCGACAGGATCTTGCTTCAGAACGTCGGACACTTCCCGCAACGAGAGGATCCGGAGACGGTGGCGCATGAGCTCTTGATGTTCATGCAGCGCTAGCGAAGTCGGGAACCGAACAGTATCGACGAAGTTCGGCTTTCGCGAGGAACAAGCTATGAACGCCTTTGACCGGATTGCATTGGAAGCGCTGGAAGCCGGAATATTCATCTGGTTCCTGGATACCGATACGCTTTATGGCGATACCACGATCGCCGCGTTGTTTGGTCTCGACCCGCAGGAGACTGTGCGCGGACTGCCGTTGATGAACTACATCCAACGGATCCACCCGCAGGACCAGCCGCAAGTGGCCCGCTTGATAACCGAGGCTGTCAAGACAGGCGAGCCTTATCATGCTGAATATCGTGTGTTCGACGCCTTTGACGAACCGCGCTGGGTGATGGCGATGGGTCGGTGCTTCCGGGATAAAGGCAACAATCCAAGGCACTACGCTGGCATCGTTCATCCCCTCGACGCACTCTAGCGTGGAACAGCGGTTGTCGGGCGACGTTGAACTATATCCGTCCAAGAAAAGCTCATGTCAAACGCCACTCCAGTTCAGTCAGCTCCCGATCTCGATCCGCGCAAGGGAAGCGGGCGCGTGCCCGAGCGCGAATTCTCGCGACGACCGCATTGAACAGCTATGTCGTCACCCTACTCATCTTCGGCGCTGTCGTCCTTCTGACGGCGTGGTTGCCCATGGCGCTTCGGCGCATTCCATTGTCACTTCCGATCTGCTGCATTCTAATCGGTATCCTGCTGGCATGGTCACCGTTCACACCGCTGCCGCAATTTAATCCGCTTGAAAACACGAAATGGGCCGAGCATCTCACCGAATTCGTCGTCATCGTCGCTCTGATGGGCGCAGGCCTTAAGATCGACAGGCCGATTGGTTGGCGAAGGTGGATGATCACCTGGCGGCTCCTCGGTATCGCGATGCCTCTCTCTATCGTTGCAATTGCGCTCCTCGGATGGGGAGTGCTTGGTCTCAGCGCAGCCTCGGCGCTGCTTCTGGGCGCTGCGCTTGCGCCCACGGATCCGGTGCTGGCTGGCGATGTCCAGGTCGGGCCGCCGCAAACCGGCGAAGAAGACGACATCCGCTTTGCCCTCACATCGGAGGCCGGCTTGAATGACGGCCTCAGCTTTCCCTTCGTGATGGCGGCAATCGCGATAGCTTCAAATCAAAGCGCCACGATCGGATGGGTCAGTCACTGGTTGGCTTTTGACGTCGCCTGGAAGCTGTTGGCAGGCGTCGGCATAGGCTGGATCATTGGACGAGTGCTCGGATGGTTGACGTTTCGAGTTCCGGAGAGTGGAAGGATCGCACGGACCGGTGATGGTCTGGCGGCGCTCGGTTTCACCTGCGTAGCCTACGGGATCGCCGAGCTCGTTCACGGGTATGGCTTTGTCGCCGTTTTTGTGGCTGCTCTCACCCTGCGCAGCGTCGAACGGAAAAGTGACTTCCACGGCGAGCTGCACGATTTCGGCGAGCAGATTGAGCGCATGCTGATGATGGTGCTTCTCGTGTGCTTCGGATCAATCGTCGCCGAGGGCTCGCTTCTGCAAAATGTCGACTGGCGGGTGGCGCTCGTGGCTGCTCTGACCCTTGCAATCATTCGCCCTCTTGCCGGTTGGATCAGCCTTTTGGGCTGCCAACATCCGGCTGCTGAGAAGGCCATCGTTTCGGTGTTTGGCATACGCGGTCTCGGCTCGATTTACTATCTCGCCTATGCGACCGGCAAGGCCAAGTTCGAAAATGTCGAAACGGTGTGGGCGACAGTGTTGGTCATCATCCTGGCGTCCATAGTTCTTCACGGTATCGCCGTGACACCTGTCATGCAATGGATCGACCGCCGGCGCGGCGTCGACGCCTTAAGGTCGGTTGCAACAGAACCCATGCGCGATAACTGATGCATGGTCGCTCGTCTGTTTGAAGCGTCGCGCTGGGTCTCATGGTCCGAATTGTCTAGACGTGCATGGTCTTGCGTGCCGCGATCCCATCGAGAAAGAGGTCGATGCCCGTTAGAAAATCGGCGCGATCGTCGTGGACAGGCATTTTCGCCGCAACGCTCTGCACGAACGGAAAGGCGGCCGGATCGAGCGCTGCCCATTGCTTCGCCATTTCTGCGAGAAATGCCGAGCGCTCAAGCTGTCGCATGTGCGCCGTCTTTGCGTTGGCGGCATTCTGGGCTCCGACGCCGAGCACATAACTGAGAAGCGCGGCGACGACCGTCCATTCCTCCTCATCGGAGGTGCCGAGCGCTTGGATCTGTCGCCCAAAATGATCGAGAACGCGCAAAGTCGGTACCGCCCCTGGGGCCTGCGCTAAGGCTGAGCCGACCCACGGCCTAGCGTCCATCGCATCGAACAAGGCGAGTGACAGGGCGCGGATCTCCTCAGCAGGTGGTCGTTGGCTGGCCGTACTTGCGCCAATGACGTCCACCATGATGGCGTCACAGGCAGCGATGATCAGGTCGCGCTTGTTTTCCACATGCCAATATATAGCTCCCGCGCCCGTCCGTAGCCGTCTGGCGAGCGCCTGGAACGTCAGAGCCTTTTCCCCATCTTCATCGAGGATAGCGATCGACGCCTCGACGATCCGTTCGCGCGTCAGAGCGTCCTGCCTGCGTATTCCATCCAATTTTCTCATATCACACCTTGACACAAATGGAACGACATTCCAATTGTGGAATGACGTTCCATCTAATAAATTGCGGAGACATGAGATGCATATCCCTATTGCGATTATCGGTGCCGGCCTGGGCGGCCTCGTTCTTGCGCGGGTATTACACTTGAACGGCATTGCGGCCACCGTTTTTGAGGGCGAGGTCTCCGCTGAAGCCCGCGCCCAGGGCGGCATGCTGGACATCCACGATGTCGACGGACAGCTTGGCTTGAAGATTGCTGGCCTTTATGACGAATTCCGCGCCCTCATTCATCCAGGCGGCCAGCAGACCCGCTGCCTTGACAGCAGTGGCAAGCTTCTCATGGATACCCCTGACGACGGAACGGGTGGACGTCCCGAAGTGCCGCGTGGCGCACTGCGCCGCATTCTGCTGAATTCGCTTCCGCCCGAGACGCTGCGATGGGGCCACAAGCTCGTCACGGCCCGTGCAATCAGTGAAGGCAGACACGAACTGATCTTCGCAAATGGTGTCACGCTTACAACGGACCTGCTCGTCGGCGCTGACGGCGCCTGGTCGAAAGTGCGGCCATTGCTCTCCGATGCCGTGCCGGCTTATACCGGCCTTGTCTTCTTCGAAACATGGCTTGCCGATGCCGACGCGCGCCACGCTGAGAGCGCCCAACTTGTCGGCGGCGGCTCGATGATGGCGCTTGCGCCCGGAAAGGGCATCATGGCGCACCGCGAGCCGGATAGCGTGCTTCACGCCTACATCGCCTTGCAGAAACCACTGGCATGGATCGACAGCATCGACCTTTCAGACCACGCGTCTGCTGTCGGCCGCATCGCCGCCGAATTCGCCGGTTGGGCCTCCGCCCTGACGGCGCTGATCACCGGCTGCGACACTGGCCCCGTCGCCCGCATTATCCACACGCTGCCGGTCGATCATCGTTGGCCCCGCCGTCCTGGCGTCACCCTTCTCGGCGACGCCGCGCACCTAATGGTGCCCTCGGGCGAGGGTGCCAATCTTGCGATCTTTGACGGCGCAGAGCTTGGCAAGGCGCTCGCCGCCGCCTGCGGCAACATTGAGACCGCGCTTGCTGCCTATGAGAAAGACCTCTTTGCTCGCAGCGCGCAAGCTGCGACTGAAGCCGCGCAGGTCACGAAGCTGCTATTTGGAAAGGATGCGCCCTACAGGCTGATCGAGGTTTTCGAGCGGGATATGATGGGGACGCTGGGCTCGTAAAAGTTTTGGTTGAGGACGACTGCGGAATGCGCGTCGCTGTCGTCCCCCCGCGATCATACGAACCGTAAAAAAAAGGCGAAGCAACGCGAAAGGAACGAATCGGTCGCGAAACAATTGAATCCCGAATCGAAGGGCCTGCCTGACCTCTTCGAAAGGGGCTTTCCATGCGCAAACGATCAAAACCACTTCTCCAAGATGCACACATAGCCAAATCGAAGCCTCGCAGACCGCGAGACTCGGCACAGCCAAACCTGCCGTTCGATGCCATGCCAGACCGCATTGAACCCGCCCTCGCCCTTCTAAAAACAAGTCCTCCTCGCGGATCGGACTGGACATTTGAAGTCAAATTTGATGGCTATCGGCTCGCCGTGCACATCGAGGCGGGCGGCGTGCGCATTCTCACGCGCGGCGGTCATGACTGGACACATCGTTTCCCATTGATCGCTGACGAGGCGAGAAAGCTCGGCGCTACGACCGCAATACTCGACGGTGAGGCGGTCGTCCTGGACAACCAGGGCCGATCAGACTTTGGCGCACTCCAACGTTCGCTTGGCGGACGCGGCGGCAAACGGATATCGAATGAAGCCGTCTTTTTTGCCTTTGATCTGCTATACTTCGACGGCCATCTGCTGACCAATGCCGAGCTTTCAGTGCGGCGTCACCTGTTGAGCGATTTTCTTGATGGCGCAACCGGCGCGATCCAGCTCTCGGAAGCGGTCGATGGGAATGGTGAAGACCTCCTGGAAACCGCCTGTTCGCATGGGCTGGAAGGCATTATCGCCAAGCATCGAGACAGCAGGTATCGTCCAGGGCGCACCGGTGACTGGCAGAAGATCAAATGCGTCCAAAGCGAAAGCTTCATGGTGATCGGTTACGAGAAAAGCGCCGTAGCACGGGGCGGCATCGGCAGTTTGCTACTCGCCGCTTGGTCGGGCGCTGACTGGAAATATGTGGGGTCCGTCGGTACAGGCTTCAAAGAACGTGACGCTGTCGACCTCAAGCAAACGCTGGACAAGCTCACGACCAAGCGTCCTGCGGTCCCGATCAAGGGTAAAAATTTCGTTTTCGTTCAACCCACTCTGATTGCGGAAATCAACTTTCGCGGGTGGACCAGCGACGGTAACCTGCGACACGCGTCCTACAAAGGATTGAGAGAGGTCCAGGACAATGCTGCGGTCTACGCAATCGAGGAGAAGTAGGCTTCCCCTCAATTAATCCGAAAGACGGCGTATTCAATGCTACCGGTGCCCTCCAGACGTCCACGAGCAACAAACAGGCTCTCGTTCAGCCAGCGATAACGGTCGTCACCCGTGTCAAACCGCATCGATAAACGCATATATTGATCTGTCCAGTCGGTCGGTTTGTTGGTGTTAGCTGCCGTCTTGAACGCGTGAGTTTGTTGAACAAGCCCCGTATACTGCAGGAAGATCACAGCGCCGTCAGATGTCAGAAACTGCGCGCGAACATCCGGGCGCCAGAAACGTCCTCGTCAACATTCATCCAGTCGACGCCGGTCGAAAACAGGAGCACGTTGATCCGAGGGCCGCTCAGACTGCCTTCTGCGATCTTCCAGAACTGACGGGGACCACCGGGTGAGCCCTCCATAGGCCCGATCGGGTCTGTGGTCTTCACACGGTATGTCATTTCGAATGTGGTATCCAGGACTGGTGCCGCCATGTCGGTCTCCCCAACCTATGCCGCCCGCTTCGTTCTTTTGCTCAGCCGCTTGATCGCCTGTTCGAGCGATCTTTGGCGATCGCAGTAGTCTTCCCAAGCGGTGCTCGCCTTCAAAAGCGCGGGCACCGTCCTCAGGGTGAAGCGTTTGGGATCGAGGCCTTTTTTCACCTGTGTCCAGGTCAGCGGCATCGAAACCGTTGCACCGAGGCGAGCGCGCGGCGACAATGGAGCGACCGCCGTCGAGGTTCGATCGTTTCTGAGGTAGTCGAGGAAGATTCGGCCGTTTCGCTGCGCCTTGGCCATCTTGATGAGATAAAGATCGGGATTGTCTCGCGCCATCTCCTGGCAGACGTCGTGGGCAAACGCCTTGCCCTCGTCCCAACTGAGCTTCTTCCCCTTCGGCACGGCGAGCGGTGTTACAACATGGAGACCTTTGCCGCCGGTCGTTTTGCAGAAGCTGACAAGGCCCAGCTCCTCCAGCCGATCGCGAATTTCGCGGGCACCTTCGATGACGGTATCAAAGTCGACATCGGGGCCAGGGTCGAGATCGAAAACAAGACGGCCAGGAACTTCCGGCTGGTCAGGCTCGCAGTTCCAAGGGTGCAGCTCTGCCCCACCAATTTGCGCGACTGCTGCGAGACCCTCAACGCGATCGATTTGGAGATACGGCTGTTTGTCGCCGGAAACCTTTACCTGTTCGATCAGGTTCGAGGTCCCCTGCATCGCGTGCCGTTGGAAAAACTGCTCACCCCCGATGCCGTCAGGCGTCCTGATGATTGAGCACGGGCGCCCTTTAATGTGATCGATGAGCCATGGGCCGACCGCCTCGTAATACTGAGCCAAATCGACCTTCGTGACAGGCTTGCCATCGAGCGCATCTAGCCATAGCTCCTTGTCCGGGCTAGAGATCAGCACACCCATGACGTCGACTTTCGCTCCTTTCCGAAACTTCGATGGCTTGGACCTCTTCGGCTCTGCGGTCTCGGGGTCCGGCAGATCCGTTGCCGCTGGCTTGGCCGGCTTTTCCGCCTCGACCTCATCGGCAGGCTTGTCCTCCCGCAACCCTTTAAAAGCGGCTTGGCGGACCTGACCGTCGGCCGTCCATCCGGCAAACTCGATTTCGGCAACCAAATCTGGCTTCAACCAAACGATGTCTTCGGTCTTCTTGGGAGCTCCGATTCCGGTAAAAGGTGATTTAGACGTCTTCAGCTGTTCAAGACGGGGCAACAGCTTGTCGACGACGCTGGCGCCATACCCGGTCCCGACACGTCCGACATAGACGAAATGGTCGCCGCGATAGACGCCAACCAAGAGCGAGCGAAATTTTCCGTTCGTTGTGGCATAAGCGCCAATCACGACTTCATGACCGGCTCTGCATTTGGACTTCGCCCATGTCTTCGTCCGCCCCGACTCGTAGGGAGCGTCGCCCATCTTGGACACAATTCCTTCCAGCGAAAGCTTACAAGCCGACTTTAAAACGGCGTCGCCGCCTGTTTCGAAGTGCTCGACAAACCGCAGTCGTGGATCTCCATCAGCATCAGACAGCAAGATCGCCAGGCGGTCCTTCCGATCGGTCAGAGGCAACTGCCGAAGGTTGTCGCCTTGCTCAAACATCAGATCGAAGGCGAAGTAGACAAGGTCGTCGGTCTTTCCTTCCGAAAGCGCCGCCTGGAGGGCTGCGAAGTCCGGTGCGCCGTTTTCGTCAAGAGCGCAAATTTCGCCGTCGATGATCGCGTTGGGAAGGCTCGCACCGGAATGGGCGATGGCCGGATATTTGGCTGTCCAGTCAAGACCTTTTCTGGTTTTGAGGGTGACCTCGCCGTCCTGCACGCGCATTTGAATACGATAGCCGTCGAACTTGATTTCGTGGATCCAACCTTTCGCGGAGGGGGGACGTTCGAGGGTCTCGCAAAGCTGTGGCGCAATGAAATCGGGAAGCGCTGGGGATCCTGCGCTCTTTGACGACCTGGACTTCGTCTTTGTTCCCGACTTACGCTCGTCTGCTGCAAGCCCTTCGCTGCTATCCCAAACGGCATCAGCCTTAATGGCTTCACCCGTCATCATGAAGGGTTTCGGCTTTCGGCCCTTTCCTGCAGCAATGGCGTCCATCGTCCGACCGGAGGCCACAGACGTATCGTTGTCTTCGAGAACCGCCTCGCCGTTGCCATCGACGGAGAAGTCGTCGTGATGCTTGATCAGAAGCCAGTTGTTGCGCTTTTCGCCTTCGCGGCCGCGCATGCGCACGAGAACGAAACTGCCATGGAGCCGATCTCCCTGCAGCGTAAATTTGAAATCGCCTTTCGCCAACGCTTGCTCTGGCGTCTTGTGGCCTTCCGGTTCCCAATATCCCCGATCCCATAGCATAACGGTGCCGCCACCATATTGGCCCTTGGGGATCGTTCCTTCGAAATCGCCATAGTCGAGGGGATGGTCTTCGACCTCGACCGCGAGGCGCTTGTCTTGCGGATCGAGGGACGGTCCTTTTGTGACCGCCCAAGATTTGAAGACACCATCCAGCTCAAGCCGAAGATCATAGTGCAGTCGGGTGGCATCATGTTTTTGAATAACGAAACGGCGACGATTGGACGGCTTCACCGACGTCTCGCCGCTTGGTTCAGAAGTCTTTTTAAAGTCGCGCTTTGCGCGGTACTTTGAAAGATTGTCGGCCATTGCAATCCCCGATCTCGATGAGATCGAAATGCGGACAAGGCCGATCAGTTCCAAAGAGCACAGAAGTTGACTTGAACTCGGCAACCCGGAACGATTTGGTTTGCCAGAGGTTGGGGACAAAGGACAGCAGCGTGTCGCACCGCCGATAGGATGTCTAGCAAGTGAACGCGTGGGCAAAACTCGTCAGGGAATTGGCAACGCGACCGGTAAACCCGAGACAAGGCGAAGGACTGGCGCAGGAAGCCAAAGGTGACGCCCAGCAGGGGGCCAGGCGAAGAATGCCACAAAGAAGTTTTCGACAAGGCGCACGCCTTTCGACTTCGACAACTGGTTGTTGGAAGTGCTACCCCAGCGGACCAGTTGAGCAACGCACGTTAGACGGGAGTACTCAATGTCCGATAACAGTCGTCCGACTACTAACCCGATCCACGCCATTCTGGCGGAACTTGGCATTATCGATCCGATTTCGATTGCGACTGCCAAACAGCAGCATGCTGAAGTCATCGCCGCGTATGAGAATGGCAAGCTCAACGAAGCGGCGCTGAGGCAGAGTATTGTGAGAACGCCCGACAGAGACAATGACCAAGCAGCTGGATCTGATATTGCTGGTTCTGTCCGGGACGAGCGATGAGCTTGTTCGTACTCTCGAAGTTGCGTCACATTGTGCGAGGTCTGAAAGTCATCTCACCCGGCGGCTCGCACTTCCGTAGCATGGCCGACAGCTGTTAGATCATATCGGTGGACGATGCCGATTGATCCTAAGGCGCGGCCTTTTAGCCGAATACGGCAACTAAAACCACGAAGAGTTCTACGCTCTCGCTAGCGTATAAGCCGATACCGATTTGAGGTGGCGACTTCCTTGCCGTTACAGCGGCGGCTTCAAGCCAGAATGATAAACGATCGGTGAAGCAATTGGTTTCGCAAAGTTCTTGCTTGTCGATAGGACTTCGCGCGATCCCGCCTCTTCCAGAGGAGGCGGAAGTTGTTGGCCAGCTGACAACCTATTTTGCCTGGGCGTACCGATACGCTTGCGGTGCCTCCTTGGCTTCAAAAGTCGGCAGAACGTAAGCCGCGCCAACCGCTAGCGCAATGACAAGGATAGAGGTCATAATCAGTGCAAACTTCATGGAAACCTCCGATAACGCTGTAAGGAAAACCCATCTTATGCGACAAGGTTCCGCCTGACGCTTATCCCGGGTTCTGCAGCGGAATATCGGCGCCGATCACGAACTGGGGCGTTTTTCGTGCTGCCTCGCGACGACGAGCACCAGCCTCGCGCCGTTCTCCGAAGATGTAAAAGGGGCCCCCGGCAGACCGCAAACCCGCCTGGGAAGGATGCGCTCTACAAGCTCAATCGAGAATATCCGCCTTGATTAGGACCGCGGTTTACCCGAGGCTCTTTCCGCAAGACGGAAGGAAGCGGCAAGGCGTGAAAGGTTGACGTCTGAAGCTCCAGGAAAGCTAGCTCCCTGCCGCTGGCCATTCATTCGCGGGCTCGTCCGGAGCGCGACTTTTCTCTTTTATCGGAGGCGAACTACGAAGCGCGTCCGCCTCCTTCTCGATCACATAGATGATCGACAGCCTGTCAGCGCCCTTTGCAACCAGTTCGTCAACAAGGGCGGCGATCCGCGGCTTGATCTCTGCCAAAGCAGCCTGAGGGTTTTGAGCTGTTGCCATTTGCTATTCTCCTAGGCCGGAGGGCCTCCCTGGATGAGCTCAACGTCCTCAGCCAAGACAAGGGATGCCGGTGGGGTAAGCTCGGTTCGTCCCTCGATGACCGCAGAAATATAAGCGAGCGCGTTTTTCATCCCATTGACGGTATAGGGCTTTTCGATGGCACCCAGAGCTCCAGCGAAGTCTCGCGGTATCCTTTTGATATTGCCGCTGACGAAGACGAAAGGAATATTCTCAGCAGCGAGATCGCGCCCAACGTCGATGCCCGTGGGCCCGTCTTGCAAATGAATATCGACGAAGGCAAATTCCGGCCGTTCTGCCAAGAACGTGTTTTTTGCCTCGCTTCGGTTGGCTGCAGTACCGATCACTCTGTGGCCCGCCATCTCAATCTCGTTCTCAAGCTCCATGGCCAGGAGCATTTCGTCCTCGACAATAAGTACTTTCAATTTGCAATCTCCTGGGGTGCCTCAACGAGCATTGTCACATCAACGGTGGTGTGATGCCCTTCGACCCGCTTTTCCATCTTAGCGTCGACCTGTTTCACAGATGTCTCCAACAAAATTCGGCCGATCTCAGCAGTCTCGTCATCGACTTCGACAGGGATGGATGTATCCTCTACCCGGATCAGAAAGTGGCCGTTCAGTCGTTTGACGACCACGTGAATATCACCTCCCCCATCGCTGAGCCCTCGACGTACGGCGTCGCCCACAAGCTCGTTCACGATCAGCGCCAGAGGCGTCGCCTTTACAGCCGGCACGTAAACCGGCTGAAGATCGTGCGTCAGCCGGATGTCACGGCGACCAATGGCACCGACGAGGTCTGTTACCATCTCCCTGGCAACGTCTGCGATATCGAAACGGGAGACGTCATCCAGGGTGAACAGCTTGCGCTGAACGGTACTCAAGGCTTCCACGCGGTTGAGAACAGACATCAAGATCCGCTTATGGTCCTGGTCTTGGGTAATCCGCGCTTGTAGCTTCACGATCGACGCCATTGTCAAAAGATTGTTCTTCACGCGATGATCGACCTCGTGAACGAGCAAGGTCTTCGCACTCAGAGCAGTCTGCAGTTTTTCAGTGTGTTTAGCGACCTCCGCTTCTGCCCTATGACGCGCAGCGGCGAGGTCTGCCTCACGGCTTTTAACATTCGTGAAGTCCAACTGCGATGCAAAAAAATAGACGATTTTGTCGTCGTTATCCCTTACGGGAGACAGGAACAACGCATTCCAGAATGCACTGCCATCCTTCTTATAGTTCAGGATATCAACCGCGATGTCGGTCCCGGCCTTGATCGCGGCACGGATGCGCGCCACTGTCTCACGGCTTGTATTCGGCCCCTGAAGGAGCCGACAATTTCGGCCCACGACTTCGTCGGCGGCGTAGCCAGTCAACCTCTCAAATGCTGCGTTGCAAAAAATGATGGGATTGTCGTCCTGGTTGGGATCGGTCACGATCATCGGCATTCTCGTTGCCTTGAACGCTGCCGCAAACGGATCCTCACGAACGTGCTTTGCGACCAAGCTGTCACCAGCAGTTTGCGCGTCCGCCCTTCTTTTTTCGTTGTCGGTCATGATATCTCTAAAATCGCGTTCTTAGCGGTGTGGGAAATGGCCGGGCCATTGGATAGTTCCAATGGAAGTCTTCAAAGGTTATATCGTATCAATGCACTTGAACGGGACGTCGGCATGGGTAGTCGAGCAAATCACGGCTGGGAAGCAGACCCCAAACGCTGGCGACACTCCCTGCAATCTCAACGACAACCCTCACGCGTTATCGAGTCTCAGTATAGGAGGCATACCTGCCGAACGAGGGCTTAGACGGGGAGGAGGTCCATGCGAGAAGCTTTGACGGCACGCCGAGGAGCTAGACGCTGCGTTTGTCAACCGTTCTCGGAATACAGTGACACGAGGGCGCGGAACAATCGGACGAACATGATACCAGCCCCAAAGGCACCAACCGATAGGGTGCAATGCCCATCTCTCGTATCCCTAAGCCGGATCCAGCGATCAATGGGCCTGGGAAAGCCTTGCTGGCGACAACGATTAAAAATATCGATATGGCAACACATATCAGCAGGCAAAACGTGAGGTAATTGAGGAACTTTTGCATGGGCGATCAGCGTTCGTTGCGTTGCGATGGCTTAGCACGTCTGCAGTATTGAAGAACATCCCGGTCCGGACAATTTTTCGCTTTGCCCAGACGACGTTTGCGAAGCTTGCATAACGGCGACGTCGAGAATTTCCTGCCTTCCACCTATCCTATCCGCGAAATTACGGGCACTGGATTGGCCTTCACCAAATAGTCTCTGACTGCCCGGGAACAGCCTGCTCACTCGCAACCATCCAAATCCACTCGACGATGACGAGGATAAACGCGATGTCCTTGCGTCCTCCAAAATCCCCCGCGCCGCTGCAGGATGAACGACAGTTCGCAAGCCGCGAGGTTAGCAAATGGAAGCGCTTGATCTCAGCAATGGTGGTCAAGGGTCACGCGGGCGACGTCTCTGCGCCGCCCGCATGCTTCAATGAGGTCAAGCAACCTGTGTTTCGCCTTCAATCTGCAACGGAGCTGTAGATCTGCTGTCGCTCCCAATAGAAATCTTGCGCGGCTTCATCGCCTCGGGAATTTCGCGCTTGAGATCGATGGAAAGCAAACCATTCTTCAACGTAGCATTCTCAACGCTGACGTGATCGGCGAGCTCGAACCGGCGTTCAAAGCTGCGGGCAGCGATGCCTCGATGCAGATATTCAAATTTGCTTTCGTCGGCCTTACCGCCTTTAACGACGAGAACATTGCGCTCTTGCGTGATATCGAGATCACCGTCTTCAAAACCCGCGACTGCCATCACAATCTGATATGCGTTGTCGCCGGCTTTGATGATATCGTAAGGCGGCCATGCGTCAACCGCCTGTAGGCGCTGCGGGTTGTTAAGCAGCGAGAAGGACGATCGAACAACAAACCACGGACACCGCCGTCTCATCACGCATGATCCTTGCTTCGCGCTATTCCGACTGCCTGCGCCGTCTTTCGGGTGGAGCCGCCCGGGCCGAACGGCGTGACCTCGGTCTCAAGCTCTTCGAGCTCTCAATATTGATCGACCGCATGGCTTTCGAACTGGCAACCGATGAGCGTGGGTTAGCAGTGCTGGCGCGTGCAGGCCGACTGATCGGCAGTGTTGAAAGAATGGTCGCGGACAAAGAGCGCAGAGCCGTCGTGCACTGAGCCGCCGCCGGCGGTTAGCTGTCAAATTTCGGTTCAGGAAGGTTCTTCTAAGCGATCGAAGCAGGGGCTTTAGGGCTTGGGAAGTTGCCAGGCCCGCACGCCGAACAACAGCGCGATGGAGCGGTGCGATCACCGCGGCATCATTCGTCACGACGTCGCTTGCGTTTCGAGGGCCCACGCCAGGCTCTCGCCGAACGTGTCGACGCGGTGGCGGGCGATTTGGTCGGTGAGACTTCGGGGCAAGGCTTTGATGTCCGCGTTCGCATAGGCTTGGTGATACTTGGACTTGGCGCCGCGACTAGGCGCGATCCGGTAGAAGTCCAAACTATGAAGGTAGCCCCTACTTGGTTTATGTCTTGAGGGCTCTTTTGGCCTCGACACGGAACGATACCGGAGCCACCACGTTCCAACCGAATGCGCTACTATCTCCATGTTCGCGAACGCGAGACCGTAATCGAAGACGTTGAAGGCATCGAATTAGCCTCAACGCCCGACGCAGTTGAGGAAGCCCGCGAGAGCGCCAGGGAACTTGCTGCGGACATGATCCGAAGGCAACAGGCTGTTGACCGGACAACGCTGGAGTTAACTGACGCTGATGGCAAGAGCCTTATCGCCATACCTTTGATGTCAGTTATCATCGCCGACTAAAAATACGGGCGATCGGATCGGCATTTGCCGCCACCATCTAAGCATCCCATGCCGTAATCAGTCTCTGGTCCGCTTTCGGACAGAGACTGATCCAAGGGGAACGAAACCGCGCAGGGCACATTACGTCCCTGTGTCCATGGGAGTGTTACTTATGCCTTCTGATGCTCAAGCATTGCAAAGTGACGTCGTTGCTTTGCTCCCGGCGCTTCGCAGGTTCGCAGCGCGGTTCGTGAAAAGCGGCCCTGACATTGAAGACCTCGCCAACGACACAATTGTCAAGGTGCTCTCGCATATTGAGGACTTCAAACCGGGGACGAGCCTCAAGAGCTGGGCCTTCACAATCATGCGGAACACGCATTTCAGCCAGTATAATCGCGCCAAGCGAACGAAGCTGTTCGCCGGTGGCGATGCATTGTTTGAGGTGTCGGTCACGGGAGGCCAGGAGATCGCCCTCTACACCGAGCAAGTTCACGAAGCTATCGATCGGCTTCCCGACGACCAGCGAGCCGCCCTTATGGCGGTTGTCGACGGATTGTCCTATGGTGACGCGTCGGTGCTCTTCGGCTGCGAGATTGGCACGATAAAAAGCAGGGTAGCACGAGCCCGCGCTGCACTCGTGGTTAGCCTCGGTGAAGTCACTGCTAGCCAGTCCTGCGTGGTGCATTGAAGCAATGTACCCTGTTTAATCTGAACGGCGTGAGACAGCACTGCGCCGTCGGCTGACCGCTTCCGCTGACGCCAGCTTTTTTTGCAGATCAAAACCGAGCTCCGTGAGACGGCAGGACACTCCTGATTTGAAGTCGCCGTCAAGATCGGCCAATCCGGCGCTTCGAGCCTGCAAAGCAGTCTTTAAGCCGACGTTTTGGGGCGGAACGCGCCACTCACGTCGATCTAAATGCAGGATTAGCTTCCGCAGCCTAGGCAAAATCCTAATATCCACGGCAACCTCCTGATCAAGGCATGTGCTACCGATTGGGATCATCCTTGACAGGCGCGTCTACTGAGCCACGGCAACCGGCCCGTCCAAGGAAATGGCATTGGCATTCGACTCCGTGATCCGCCAGGAGGACTTCGGGGCCGGCTCACGCATCGTAATCATCGGCATGGCGGCAAGCAATTCGTACAGGTGTGGCGTGTCGAAAAGCGTTCGATCTGGAGATCCCAGACACAGCGTGCTGCGTCGGTGTCCAGCTCCGCGGATGCGTCTGAGACCGCCACACGTCATCTTGGCGGTGCCGCCGGCATCCAGATATGCCTGAACGAGGCGCAAGATATCGCTTTCCACGGTGTGCTCCTAAACGATTAAGCCATCAATTTCAGCAATTCCAGTCCTGAGGTAGGCTTGGACACGAACGTCACGCCGGCTTCAACATCACGATGCGAGAGCTTGACCAAGCCTGAGGTGACGATAACCTTCGTCGAAGGCCAGAGCGTCCGCACCTGGGCTACCAATCCAAGGCCATCCATACTGCCCGGCATGTCGATGTCGGTGTAAACGGCATGCACGAGATTTCTCTTCAGCAAGACCATCGCTTCGTCAGCGTTAGCAGCCTCCAGGGTGCGGTATCCTGCCTGATCGAGAAAATCGACGATGTTATACCTCAAGGTAGCTTCGTCCTCGACGACGAGGATGCTCCGGCTCTCTTCAATCGACTGCGGCGACCGCCTGACGCGGTCCACCACCTCACGCCCATCGGCTGACGCTCGCGTCTTTTCTAAAAGGTCGCGCTCGAGAACCGCCTGTTGCCAATGTATTTCATCCTGTCCAAAAGGCCTTCCCGCCTGCTCCCATAAGGAATAAGCCCGGGCCGCCAGCCATTCATTTCTATTGTCGATCATCGAAGTCCCTCGCTTATTCCGCAAGCTGGAGCAGCCGTTTCAAAAAACTAGACGATACAGCCAAAATCTTTGCGCGCCCCGTCACAGCGAATTGTCCGGGATAATGAACGTGCCATCAAGGTTATCGACGTCTTGGCAGTTCAGCACTTGGCAGCTTTTGGTGTCACGGGTCGGTATGCCTTTCCAAGCCGCATACTCGTGAGCCTCGCAGAACCGGCTGTTTCGAACGTAGCGATCATAAATCGGTAAGCCGCGCGGCGAGGTCCAGCGGAAAATTACCGTGCCTTCAGAATGGACCGCCGCCCTCGCCTGCTCGCAAGACATGGAGAGCGGACTCAGCCTGGAAATGGCAAAAGACGGCGACGCCGCCAGCACTATGGCGAGGCTGATAAGCAGTGTTCGCATGACATTGTTCCTGTTATTTTGCCCTTCAAACTTCGAGGCAGCCTGCTCGGTTCCGTGTGTCCGGATTTCGTTCGTTTGTGTACCGAGATGATCCTCAATATCGACATTGATGCCGGCGCATGCACCCGCGGGGAAGACCCCCAGATGCCGCAATGATCGCCCACTGTGGCAGTTTCAACAGGGTGAGCAGGACACCGATGGTGTCAGGTTGCGCAGACGACAGTGTGTCGCGACATGTCTGCGGCGATTACCGATCCGCGCCCTGGTAACGAAATCGAGAGGGGCTTTTTTTCCGAGGCGCGCTCGAAACCGTCGAACGAGAGGTCCGCCGTGGGCCTACCTCAACAGAGCTTCCGTTCAATGCAAGAGACCCGCTCTTCGCAACCCGAAAATGTCGGCCTCATTCGCAGATCGTCCCTATTTTCCAAGGTCGTTGGTGCCGCTTAAACCAACAGACTTCGGAGCGTCTATGTCCCCAGATGTTCAGCCAAGTGCGAGCAATGCAGCCATGCCCAACAAAGCGGCACAACCGCACGCGGCAAATCCTGCGGTTAGATAGTCAAACACCTTGCCTTTTTCAGCTTTTCCATCTTCGTCCGTGGCTCCGAGAACAGCCGTCATTCCTGCTACCATCCAGCACATCAAAGTCACGCACCCAAGGATAATGGCGGTCACGCGAGGACCTTCGCTACAGTAGCGGCGTTTGACAAGCTTTGACGAGCAATCTTCGCGCTGGCTCGCTCCTTCATGGCTTCGATGCGTCGGCTCGTAGCCCATTGAAATTTCAAAAAATCTGTCGGCGACCAATCCCGCTTAGCAGTCAGCGCTGCCACAAGGCGATCAATCCGCATGCGCCTCCCCGGGCTCCCGCATACGTGGACTGTGCGTCTCCACTGAACCTGGAAATCGACGTCGACAGCCATTGCCACGTGAACCTCGCCTCATAAAACATAGGGCACAACTTTGTTTGACGCATCCTGTTCCCGCGGCCCCAGTTTTGTCCGCAAGCGGACGATGCGAATAAACAAAGTATGCAGACTGCCTACTCTAAACAAATCAGTCGCCAGTCGTTTATGCCTGCTCGTTTCACAGGGAAGGGCCCGTCGACAATCGCTCGTCCATTGCGAAATTCGATTTACGAAATTGCGCGGTACGTCTTGTCGGTGGTGAGAAACGCCGGCTTTGTGACTTCCAATTCAGCCTCTTGGACACCAGCCTCCCATTCAGTAGAGACGCCCAATCCGGCCAGGCGTTTGAACTCAACCCCAATGCGGGCGCAGCGAGCCTCCTTAGGCGGGCATGCTCACGACCTCCCACCTGAGGCGTTGAGCTTTGCGAGAAACCAGAAAGGAACCGTGATTCCGATCGGGCGTTTGATATTCGCAACCCGCAATTAGAGGACAATATCTATGAGTATCTTTGATCGTATCAAGCACGCGATCTTTGGCGAGGCGCATGCGTCGCCAGTTGCGCAGACGTCGGCGCCGCAACCGCCCTCGTCGCCAGCGTCTTCTGTGCCGACCTCTTCCAGCGAAAACTCTTCAGCGCCGCTTCCGACGCCGGTAACAACAGCGCCAGCATCTGGAGGAGAAAAAACGGCAGGCGCAGCCCCTATGGCAAGTGCTCCATCTCAGTCGGTACCAGCGTCAGATCCTGTCAACGTCGAGACTATTCTGAACGCGGCCGTCGAGAAGTCTGGCCAGAAGCTGGATTGGCGGCATTCGATCGTTGACCTGATGAAGGCACTCGGGATGGATGCCAGTCTGGAAGAGCGGAAAGAATTGGCGCAGGAACTGGGCTATAGCGGCGACGCCCACGACAGCGCGAAGATGAACATTTTCTTGCACAAGGCACTGATGAAGAAACTGTCAGAAAACGGCGGCAAGGTGCCTGCGGATCTGCTTGACTAGAATGCGATAAGAAGGCCCGGCGGCAGGGCCGCCGGGTCTTGCATCAGGAGCTTGCCGCCCCCCCTGTTCAAAGCCCGCTTCCTCCCTTTTGGAGAATTATGAGGTCGCCGTTTTTTTAGTTTGCTGACCGTGATTAGCGGACTTCCCTCTTGTGCAAGACGCGCCTGACATCGAAAAGGCGAAGCAGCCTGGGATCTGAGGCGGCCGCGATCTGGGACATCGCTCGTGTGATGCCGCACACGCCGGGATCAAACATCGTGAGCCTGAACCCTGACTTCGGTTGTTATTCTTCACGAAATCGATGCTACGCTTTATCGTTAAGAAGATCACGAATGTGGCTTGGGCCTTGTCGGAACTCTGTATGACCCTGTGAGTTTCTTCTTGCCAAGCCAAGGAGTTCAGCATGGACAAGGATAGCCAAGCTCAGCAGGCAATTGAAGAAACAGGAAAACAGCCGAGCGATACGGTGGACCACCCTCCAGCAGGCCCTCACGACAAGCCGCATCTCCAAGACGAGAGCAAAACGCCAGGGGCTGGGTCGCTCCCTGACAAGGATGACGACAGTGTCTCACCCGGTAGCGGCTAACCATCCTCCCACGGAGACGCGACGGCCGGTATTGAGCTCTGCCGATTCTTAAGAGCAGGCTAGCTAACGGCTGAGCAAAACGGAGCTCGTTGCGCTTTACGCGGGGGTTCAACGAGCTCCTGCCAAGAGGCCGGACCACCTAAAACGGGAAAGCCCGTCGGTTGAAAGTCACTTCTCAGCTGTTCCACATGCCATCGCTCGCAGCCCTAACAAGCGATAAACGCCTATCTCTTTAACGCATCCGCCATCTGGCTATGAGGTCACGTCGGCAAACGCCAATGGAGTGCGAAAGTTCGCTCGCGACAGAGAGAACGTTTTGCTGTATCAATTCGGCACATGCGCTCGAGCCTGTACCGAATCATCCACTCAATTTTTGCGATCGCCGTCACGACGGCGTTCCTCTCCGCTATATTTTTGGCGCCCCTCGTTTCCGCCGGCCTTGTCACGGCCGCCGTCATTGGCGGTGAACGGAGCGTGTGGCGCATTTTGGCGCTGGGCCACCTCATTGCGCTTGCGGCGGCTGGCTATGTTTTTGCCCCAGCGTTTCGCCGCCAAAAATTCTCGTCAACCTGAAAGCCGACAAACCTCCTAAGAATGAGGGCCTCTCGGCCGACTAGCTTGCGAGCCGCTGTCCGCCCGACCCCACAAAGCTTTCAACCGTGGCCGCGATAACGTCCAGCCTATAGGGCTTGGGGAGGAAAGCTGCTCGGTCTGGGAGGTCGCTTTGCGACGGGCGGTGTCCACCCGAGACGACGATAACGGCGGTAGTCGGGTGAGTAGAGGATACCGTTCTCGCAAGATCGAGGCCGCTCAGCCCCCCCGGCATGTCTATATCCGTGACAACGGCGTTGATCTCATAGCGGCCAAGCGCTGCAACGGCCTCAAGGACATTGCAGGCTTCGATTACACGAAAGCCCGCATCCTCCAGCACGTCGGCGAGGGTTATCCGGATTAGAGGTTCGTCTTCGACGACGAGAACTGTACGCTGGCACATGGCAGTCTCCGCTTGGTTGTCACGAGATAAACCCGTGCGCCTAGTTTAAGATCGCCCTCGAAATTGATTATTTTCCAACATATTTAATAAAATGCGAACATTCGCGGCCTGACTTTCGACGCGCGCGGCGTATTGAGTCACCGAATGACGCACATCCTAATGAACCGGCCGAGCCGGACATTGGCTTTTGCTCCGAAGCCGTGGCCGCCGGCTTGGGAGTGCGCTATCGATACAATGGCGGGCCGACGTTGACAGTTGCGGAAAGTCGGCCGGGACGCTATTCAAACCTATCATCATTTCATAATCGGGGGACGAAATGCCTAATGGGACAGTCAAGTTTTTCAACAATGACAAGGGTTTCGGCTTCATAACGCCGGAAAATGGCGGCGATGATGTGTTTGTCCATGTCAGCGCCGTACAGGGCTCGACGCTGCTGCGCGATGGCCAGACCGTATCCTATGATATCGGGCAGGATCGAAAAACTGGCAGATCCAGGGCGGAGAATGTACGCGCGGTCTAGGTGTCCGGGTATCGCACGAGACCGTCGTCAATCAGGTCCTGCGGCCTGCTCGCCAGTGCGGGGCAGTGACCTTGAGCTACGAACGTTCGCCAAATTGCAGGCCGCGGGTCAGACGATAGTCAATCTGCGCAAACCGATCCCCTGGCCGGGCGGGTTTTATCGCCTGTGCAGCCTGCGAGGGCGTCTCGCCAAACTGCGCCATACGTTCTCGTAGCACCCTGGGATCGATCCCGACGCGTCGCGCAAAAGAGGTGATTGAAAAACGCTTGTTGTTCTCGATGTACCAAACCGGCTCTGGTCTTTTCGAGCGCCGCTTTCGCACCCAACGGCAATTGCCGGGTTCGAATGGCTTTTTCGGGTCAATGCGGTGTAAGACGCAATCGCTTGGGCGCGTTCCGAGATCGGCCAGAAACGCCTCGAAAGAGACGATCCATCTGCCATCGACGGTAACGCCGACTGCGCCATTATTGGCAAATGAGCGATCGTTTGGATTGAGGCACTTTCCCTTCATCGCCTGGTAAGCCTTGAAAGTTGGGGACGATTTGTACCCGGTCCGGTGGCCATGCTTGAGCGATCGCTCGCGATTTGCCTCTGCGCGCAGGAATCCGCAACTTTTCGTGCGGCCCGAGCGGACAGGTTCGAGGAAAGCGGTGAGGCTACCGCCACAATCGCAGCGAAAGAGCCAGCGCGTGTGCTTGCCGGAATTTGCGGCGCGCTCAACCCCGACAAGGCGTCCGAAGCGCTGGTCTTTGATGTCGGCTGCGGGCATCGCGGCTCTGTTCCATGTTTCGGACACTGATACCACAGTCGCCGCTCGCCTCAAACCCAGAAGCGAACTGTTCACAAGATCAAGCATTTGACGCAATGACGACGGTTGCAACGGAACGGGCACGCATCGCCAGCGCTTCATCGTTTCATCACGGACTGTGCTGAATTCCAGGAACGCTCCAATCGCCATTTGATCTGTCAAAAGAAAAGATAGGCGACTGCACCCCAAAAGCCGCCGACGACCACAGCGATAGCGGCGATAGCGCCCACAATTTCCAGCTTTTCCTTCATTTCCAGCTCCTCATTCTCTAGCTGAGAAGAGCAAGAACATGACATGAGATCAAACTGATCCGTGCGGTAAGGCGCTAGCCAACGGCGAGGCGCCAGAGGGCAATCCAGAATATGGCAGTCAGTTCGAATGCGATGATGACACCCGCTGTCGTATCGTTCATTTTGATACTCCCAGCATCCTCCAATGCTGAATACGAACATGGGCAGTTATGTGCGCGGACAACCGCGCGATTTTTGAAGGCGTGCGCGATAATGACACTCGCTACTAACGCCCTGCCGTACGATTGTTCCTTGCCTGTCAGCCGGACGCCGGTTACGCCAGCTGAGTGCACCCTCACACAAACCAAAGAGCTGCCCACGATCATCGCAACATCGAGATCAAGAAGTCTTCTTGTTGAATTTCGATCTCCAGGCACTGATCGAGAGGGCACGCCAGTCTGCTCGCGACTGATCCCTTTCCCTAATATGCGCCAGGTAGGCCTCCCTGGCCTCGGGCATGCTTAAACGGCCGTTGACCCAGCGTTCGATGAGATCCGCAAATACGGGATCGTCGTCCACCTTAATATCCAAGGCGGCTGCTCTTGCTAGCGCCTTTTCAACTGCTCGCCGTCGGTGCTCCAACATGTTTCCCTCACGAATCTGAATGTCGGGCAACGTTGCACAGCAGCGTCGACCGGGCACCAGCAATTTCGCTCCGTACGAATACGTACGAACTAGGCTCGGCGAATGTGTGAGACACCACGCTTCGGCACGCTATAGCCTCGACAATCTCGAGAGCTTCAACGGCTGCTGGTTCTAATGCTGCAATCAGGGACCAGTAATGCGTTTAGCGAATAGATGCCCCAAAGCGGGCCCTTGCCGGGGACGAGAGCAGCACTACCATTTCCAGCATGGGCCACCTTCGTTATCAAGTCTCCAAGAATCGCGATGATCAATACTGGTCAGTCCTCGACATTTTTACGGGTTGGCCGGTCGATTACCACGGGGTTATTCTGGATACGTTGGAAGCGGATGAAGTCGACCGGATGGTCGACGTTGTCAACCTGGCCGATTGTGCGCGTCGAGGGCAATTCAGGCCTCTTCGCTGACAGGGTGTCGCTTTGATCCAAGCTGCAAGACCTTTAGGCGAGCAGTTTTCCGGGAGTTTTCTTAAGTTTGGTGACCTGTGCCCCGCTATCCCAGGAGGCTTGGCAGATTGTCATGGGCGAGGCTGAGCCGCGGACAGCGAGGACGATGCTGCATTCGCTGATTTGATGCCCTAGTGGTGATTGCCAATTACGAGCCACTCGATCCCTTATGTTGTTCTGATGGAGCTACAGAGCTGATGATGCAGATTTTCGGGGCTGAGACGGGGCATTAATGAGGCTGCTCGGATCGCCGATCCGACGAAGTCGCTCGGGTCATGGAGACCGTCTGGAACTGTTTCGATTTTGGGGAGTTAGCTTTCCGTCCGCAGAACTTCCTTGGAATGCTATGGGTGACACCTACATGCGCCCCGCTTCGCGGGGCGCTTTTTTAGAGATTGCGGTCTCATCGACCGGTGCCCGGAATCCATATCCGTTGACTGTTAGGTTCGGACCTCCAACGACCGCCAAGATTGCGGCCATATCGATCTTTTTTTCGGCTATCTCTCACCCAACGGTCATGACGGTAGCCACGGTGACGACGTTCAGATGCGTAGCGGTGCTTCTTCCGGTGCTTGACTTCAACAATATCGGAATGCTCCCGTTCCACAACAGTCATTGGTGCAGAGATTGCCTGCGAGGGCATTGGCGCCGAGGCGCTAAGAATGGCAATCAAAATCAATGAAGCTCGGCTCAAATGCATGAAAGGACCTCTTTCGGTTGAGCGACGTTATCGGCCGGTTCCCGGTATCCAAATTCGCTGCCCGTTACTTTCAGTCCGCCAACGACCACCGTTTGCATCTCGCACAACGCCTCGCTCCGACTGATTGTATGTGGGTCTATTTCGGTCACTTATCTCGCGGCCACGATCAGGTCGCCTGTCTCTCTGACCGCGGCGCCAATCATCCCGGTGAGCCGAACCATCTCGATAATAGCGCCGGTCATAACGCTCATAATAGCCACCGCCATAATAGCCACCGCCGTAGTAGCCACTGCCGTAGTAGGTAGGCCCCCCATCATAGGGGCCAGTCTCCACACAGCCCGCCAGCGCAAGGGGTGTCAGGAGCAAAAGTAGCGTTCCGGAAAATTTAACGAGCATCCTCATCTTTTGTCTCCACTCCGTTTTAGGGCAAGGCTGCCTGTCAACCTGGTAAGCGCCAACGTTCACACAGGTTTTTGGTTCCAGCATCTGGCCACGATTGCCGGGCCCTTATTCAGGAACCGGTGTGATGCTAAAAGTCAGGGGGCTGGGACAAAGCTTCGCCACTCACTTTCGCGCGTACTAAATCGATGAACTTTCGCGTCTTGAGGGGCAAATACGCCCTCGGCGGGTAGACTATTAAAAATGCGGTGTCACCCTGCCCGACAGTAACGGTCCAATCCTCAAGGACACGAACAAGAGACCCGCGTCTTATGTCATCGTCGCCAATCGACTAATAGTGAAAGACCAAGGCCGTCTCGGACGCAGCGCTGGAGCGAGATCGTGCTCGCAGTACGGACCTTCGCGCAAACGCCGACCTCTACGCCCTCCTGAAATACCACGTCTGCTGCTGCGGCGCGTTGGACGTTGTCAGGCAAACATAACCTCCAGGTCTTGGGGCCGATTGGGCCGGCCGTGTCGACGAAGATAGGTCGGGACGCGACGAGCCGGCGCTCGGTCGACAGCAACTTGGAAAACAATGAGGTCGCCGCTGGGAGGGGGACCGTTGCGAAAGCCAAGATCCATTTGCCGTGACACAAGGTCAACGATGTCATCAGTGAGAACCAGGTCGATATCGATGAGTAGGTACTCCTCGCAGAACCCAGTAAGCAGCGGAGCCAGGACGGCTTCACCAAACGCACGCGATGCCGTGACCCTGAGAAGGCCGGATGGCTCTTCCACACCGGCGGTAGCGGCGGCACGCGCCGCATCGAAATCGTCGATGATCGGACCAAGGTGACCGGAATGTCTCGCCGGCTTCCGTCAGCGACATCTTTCGCGTGCTTCTCTGGAAAGACGGGTGCCCAGCCGGGCTTCGAGAGATGCCAGTTGGCGAGACAGCGTAGACGCGTCGACACCCTCGGTTCGAGCAGCGCTCGCTATGCTGCCGAGTTCGGCGACTTGCAACCTCTCCAGTGCTCATTTCGAGCCTGACCGACCTGTTCGCGAGGGTGCGTGGCGGGAGTTTCAATGAGAACAAATTCAGGTGCTCCTTCTTACCAATGCTGTCACGAATAGTGCGAAGTGGCCAATCGCACTTCATAGTCACCTTGCGCGGCAGCAAGGCGTTGAGCCAGCGGATGTTGAGCTTATACGCAATTCCGAATTGCCGGCTGACCCGCGCCTTTCGGCGCTGTCCGCCTACGCACGAAACCTCATCGAGACAAAGGGGACGAGCAAATGATGCGGTAATCTCGGCCATGGAGAGCGCGGGGTTCAAAGAGGAACACCTATTGGAGGTAATTGCTTTCACCGCGGCTTCTACGGTCACTAATTATACAGCGAGCCTAACGAGACCCCAGATTGAGGATCTCCTTCTTAACGGTGTTGATCCGTCAATGAGTGAAGACAATTCGTGAGCACTTGCTGATCGGTCGCGCTGCCTACAAGCGTCATCAACGGCGGACGAGGGTCTGCGGGACATATGATTGTCGTTGGTAACGTGGGAACTGGTCTGTCGGTGCAACCTCCAGCAGAACACGATGATTGAGGGTTCTTCATCGATTGGTCAGCTCGCATCCGTACACTTATCGATCGGCGTGTCGGCCTTCGTGGTTAAGAAGGCCGACACGCCGCCCAATGCCTCTCATCGAATCAACATAAGCGGCGGCCGGCAATACATGCCGAGATGCTGGCGAAATGCGCCAGATCTGCGATGCCTCATCCTCAATAACGATCAATGTCTGGATCGCTCGCTTTCATTGCCGGCGATTACACGGAGTTACGTTCTCAAAGCAACCTGAACCGATTGAGTTCCAGGGTCGGGCGTATCGGCGCTCCGCAAGACGCCACCCAGCGAATATTGACTCCTTTCACTTGCAGAACATAATAGGAACATTGCAAATGTAGGAGATGCTGATGTTGGAAAAACCGCAATCGAGATCGCCATTTCGGAAATCTTTTGACGAGTGGTGGAATTCGCAAACCGTGGAATTTCAGTCGCGCACGGATGTTCGGGCAGCATGGACCATCTTCCAGGCTGGTCATGCTGCCGGCAGTCGGAAAGAATTGAAACGCTTCATCTTCCGTGCGGGGCGGTTCAAGATCACTCGCTGGGCGAACACTCTTGCAGAGGCAAAACAGGAGGCCAATATCGAAGCGGACTACCGTATCGCGCTGCGGGGCGGGAAGGCGCCCGTGAACGGCTGGCGATTGGAGAGACTCTAGTGCCGCTCAATGGCGCTCATTGGCTATCAGAGTATACTGGACAGACGATCGAGTTCTTTTGCATCAAATGCGAACGGGCCGGAGCAGCGCCAGCTGACGAGCTGCTGGCCGAGTTCGGCGATCAGAGTATGCCTGTGCTTCGCTACCAGTTGGCGCAGCGTTTCGGCTGTACCTCCAAGCCGAATGCGCAGGTCAATGAAGCGTGCAAACTCAATTACGCCAATGCACAGCATATTCTTCAGGAAGAGCCGAGAGCGGACGAAGCGAAGACGATCGGCGAGCTCGCAGAATACAACACGATTTTTGCCCAATGTCCGGCCTGCAAACGGCGAAAACCTGTCAGCCGCTGGGAGATCCAGCGCAAATACGGAAAGGATCTGACCCTGGGCGCTATTGGCAAAGCGATGCGATGTAAGTGTGGCAAGAAGGGCGTAAACTTGTATTTGGGGACTATGTCGAGATGAGTGGTGGCGACCGGCCCCATCCATCTGCTGGCCCCACTATTGCTACTGCGGTGAGTAGGCGGGCACGTCGATGCATCGTCCTGGGATCGCGACCCGCCGATGGTGCTGGAAGCGCCGTCCGCCGAACAGTCTTTTGGCTACCGAGGTCAGGCGATCGTCGTTACGGAGACGGTTGGAACCAAAGGGGCGGTCGCGCATTTTTAGCGCTCGCTGGCGCAATCCTCGTTCCAGCACTGTACCTTCCCATCTTTGCCCCGGCCGCACACCGGGGCTTTTCCGCAATTAGGTAGCAACTGCCACCAGACTCAGGGCCGCCGGAGCGCATAGGATCGCGACGATCCTACGGAGTGGTCGCGAATGGTTCTTGTTGCGGATGAGTTGAAGCGGAAGCGGGCCGAGATCGGTGCCAAAATCGAGGAGCTGCGGGCGCAGTTTGCATCCATGTATAAACAGCAGGCCGCTTTCGACGTGGTCATCCAGGCCTACGAACCGGAATACTTGCCAACCGGGGCGCCGCGACCCACAGCACGTCGCAAGCGCCAGGGTGTCGACGAAGTTTCGGAGTCTCCGGAGGACCTACAGATCGGGCGCGGCTTTGCGCGGCTGCGGGATGACGTACGGAAGGTTTTTGGAGACCATGTTCAGTTCCTGGAAGATACGCAATACGACGGACCTCGCCGGGTGCGGCGAGCGGAAGGTCAGCGTTATCGTATGCCTGTGATCCCGAACATGCGGCGGCGGACCATACAAGGCGGTCGGCAGGAGTCGATCGCGAATGCCCGGCGTTATCATTTGCTTGCGAAAAATCGTAAATGCGATCATATTAGCACTAATGCCCCGTATTCGCGACTAGGTGCTATTATGTTCGCATTTAACATGTCATCCCCGGTCGAAGTCATTCGAGGCTTGTCGGAAAGAATGAAGCGCCGAAGAATCCAGCACGGACTGACCCAGCGGGGACTGGCGGCAAGATCGAATGTCTCATACGGATCACTGAGGTTATTCGAAGAAAGTGGGAAAATTTCGCTCGAGAGTCTCGTGAAAATTGCCTTCGTCCTTGAGGCCGAGGCTGAGTTCGACCACTTGTTTCCAAGTCGGCCGCCGCAGAATATCGATGATGTCGTTGATCGTCCTCTTAAGCAGCGGGTGCGCCGGAAATGAAGTTCAAACCAATCCGGCAGATGAGCGTTTATCTGAATCTCGAAGGGAGCGACAAGAAACTCGGCACACTTGCCTGGAGTGGCAAGGAACGAAGGGCCTACTTTGAGTACTCGGCGGAGTTTCTCGCCGCGCCCCTTCTGATCTCGCCATTCCATATGAAGGTTGCTACTGGCTTGATCGCGGCGCCGCGCGACCCGTTCGACGGGCTCCATGGGCTATTTAACGACAGCCTACCTGACGGTTGGGGCCGTCTCTTGCTGGACCGTCGTCTCCAGCGAGCTGGCATCGACTACACTCAACTCACTCCTATCGACCGCCTTTCCGCAGTGGGCAGAACGGGCATGGGCGCGCTGACATATGTTCCTGACTTGCCGGACGACAAGAAACAGCCGACCGATGCCGACCTGGATTGGTTTGCTGAACAGGTGGAGCTGGTGCAGACGGAAATGGATGTCGCTGACATCGATAGTTTGCAGGGCGCGCAAGGCGGGTCCGCTGGCGCACGGCCAAAGATCATGATCGGCTTCAACAGGGACGAAAACACATGTGTGTTGGATTACGGCCAGCAGTTGGATCCGGGGTACGAAAGGTGGATGGTCAAGGCTCCCAGTTCTGACGACCCGCGCGAAATCGGCGCCGAGGAAAAAGCATATGCGTTCATGGCGGTAGCTGCGGGACTGGAAATGGCTGAGACTCGCCTGTTTGACAGCCGTAAGGGGAGACGGCTTTTCGCGACAAAACGGTTTGATAGGACACGTGCCGGCAGGCTCCACATGCACACGGCAAGCGGCCTGTTGAATGCCAGCCACCGCGAGGCATCACTGAACTATGAGCAACTGCACAAGCTTACGCATATGATGACCCGCGACGCTGGGGAAGTTCTTAAGATGTTCCGAAACATGGTGTTTAACGTCTATGCTAGGAACCGCGACGACCATGCGAAGAACCACGCTTTCTTAATGGACGGGAATGGTCGGTGGTCATTGGCGCCTGCATACGACCTTACTTTTTCGTCCGGGCCAGGCGGAGAACACAGCGCTGCAATCGCCGGAGAAGGAAGAACGCCTGGACTGCCTCACCTCTTGGCGGTCGCCAGGGGAGCCTCGATCTCGGATCAGGATGCCAAGGATGTTATAGAGCAAGTGCGAACGGCCGTCGATCGATGGCCGGAGTTTGCTGAAAAGGTCCAACTATCCAGATCCCGCACCGTCGAACTGAACAATTTCTTGAACGGTAATAGGCCGACTCAGACGCTTCGCGTGTCCTATGATCGGAATGACTATAGCATTTCTAGGCCAACGCGAGCGGTCAAAACCTCAAGCGAGGATGATATGGAGGGGTTCAGCCCGAAGCGCTGAATCCCTCTTACAAGTTTGGTGGCAGTTGCTACCTAGTTACGGGCTTTTCTTTACGTCTTGTCTATGGTTCACTTCAATAGGCGGGGCTTTCTAGACTCTCCGCCTTTTGATCTCTGATCAGCGTGAAACCCGCCTAGATCGACCCTCTAAGGCGGGTTTCTTGCGATTTTAGTAGTGTGAGAATGATCGACTATAGAGCCTCAGCGCGCCTTGAAGGGGAAAGGTGCGCTCGACGTGGCCTTCTCCCTGTCGCTAACCCTTATTTTGATGATCTGGTTTTGGCCGCAGCTTGGCGTGAAGGCTATGAGGAGGCAAGAGCTTCCATCTTGCGTCTGCAACGGAAGCTTCGAGAAGAGTGACTTCCGGTCGGCATAAATGTGCCGAAGCATTTGCGGAACTTCAGCTGACGATTTGAGTTTGTTGACCGGCCCATCGACCCTCCCCGTTGGACCATTTACCATCCCCGATCCCTGGGGGGTTTTTTTCGGAGTGAGATATGAAATCCTTTGGCACTCTTGCCATTATGGGCTGCCTGATGCTTGCTGGCTGTCAGGCTTCGGAAGTACAGCCAATTCCAGGAAGCATAACATACGGGGGACAACCCAGAAGTAAGCTGGTGAAGTCTCCTGTGGGCAGCACGGTGCCGCATGAATTTTACGACAAGTTCGGGAACTTCGTTCAGGAAACCTACATTGTCCAGCCCGACAGAAGCTTGAAGCTTGTCCGGCAGGATATAGGACAAGAACCAGATAGCAACCGCTAGGAGGGCTTTCCGTCCCAATGGAAAGCGGCAGACATCAAGTGGAGCAGCCACAGGCTCGTCCCGCTGTCATAGTGTGAAGGCATATTGTCTGCAGCACGCCGGCGGCTCTAAGCCGCATCAAAACCGGCGCTGAAGCCGTCAATTATCTGCATGATCCTCTGTAGACGTAACCCGTTCAAATCGTCAAGTCCGATGACGGGAGAGCGTGTCAGACAGGCATCGCCGAAATGATCTTGCGAACGACATGCCGTTCGCTTTCCAGCACCTCCAGTTCCGCCGAAAAGGTCAATCGGCGGGAATTTTTTACGCGAGCGACACTGTTGCTACGAGAACCCATCCTGTTAGCCAATAGCTGACTGCAATCCTCAGTGCGATGGCCGGCATAAACGCGGATCTTTCTAAGCATCGTCACACCAGTTTTGCATACCGCCCCCCATAATGCGTTGGACAGTTTGCCACGGAGTGCCCGTTGATGAGAAAGTTCTTCGTACTCGCTATCCCTGTTTGGCTTGCCAGTGTGCCATGCTTTGCTGCCCAGATAATGGATGCCGGACATACGACCTGTGCTGAAGTTCAACAGTTGGTCGCTCGTGACGGAGCCGTTGTGCTGAAGCGACCTTCCAACGAGGTCGATAGTCTGAAGCTGACTAAGCGCTTCGTGCGGGGCCGCGGCCAATGCGACAGTGACGACCTTCCAAAATCGACTCTTGTTAAGGTGGCTGACGATGCGCAGTGTAAGCTCGCTGCCTGTAGCTCGTCGTCGCACAATTCTTCGAAGGTCTCCTCTGTGCGACAATAAACAGATCCCTTCAAACTTGGGGTGCCAGCGAAATGAGGTAGGCCCCTCCCGCATTGGGGATCCTACGCCCGAGCGTTGCCCGTCACCTTATCCCGGCACGCTCCCGATCACGGCGGTGGCGACACGCTGGGTGGTCGGGCTCTTCCTGCCACCGGAGAATGACCTTACGCCCAGTTCGCGAAGGTTGCAAACTTAGTCTTCGGTCCGGGTCGCCCCCACTCATAGGGGTGACGGTTGCTCGCTACTCTCGCAGGCACGCATCAAAGACCCTCAAAGTTGCAGGACTTGTTCGCTGAAAGCCAAGTTTGTTAGCAGAGGTGAGACAGCCGTTTGCGAACGACGAATCGGCTATCATCGTCAGCAACGACCACTGTATCCTTTCGCTTAAGCAGGCAATGGCGTATCGCTTCAAGCGCGCTTGCGATTCGCGTGAAGGAGGCAGGTCCGGTGAGTAAGGATGATGACGACAGTTTCGCTGAAAAAGCGTCACTTCTTGCAGCTTTGGCCAATCCGCACAGGCTGAGGATCCTTATTGCTCTGTCAAAAGGTGAGGCATCAGTCGGAGAGCTTGAAAAGCATGTCGATCTCACCCAGTCTGCTCTTTCACAACATCTCGCTAAGCTTCGGCATGATCGCCTCGTCAAAACCAGGCGCGCCGCACAGATGATTTTTTATTCGACGATCGATCCTCGGGTTCTGAAAATGCTTAAAGTCCTTACGGAAATCTTTGTCGTGAAGCAGTAGCGAGCTGCCACAGAGAGCAAAAGTCACCGTATTTGGCAAACGCTCAGATTGTGATTTCGCGTTCGCAACACGTTCACAAGTTGTTCGCTGTTTTTGAATTGCATATTAGGAGCTTCTAATTATATCTACATAGCAAGCTAACTGCCTGCACGCCGTTCGCTGCCAGACGCGACATTCTTTGCCATCCATCCTCGTCGGCTAATTGAGAAAAAGTTGCCCCGCCCGTTTTGGGCTTCAAAAACTGAATTTCGTGCTATCGGAAGTCCTGGCTGTAAGAAAATGTGTGCCAAATGAATTTTGACGATTTCGCTCAATCCGCTCCTTCCAAACGAAACGCATGGATTCGGCCCGCCGGACTATCGATCTACATTCGCGAAAGCCGACAAGGTTTTCGCACAACGCCGACTTTGAACTGGCATCGATGGATGCTGACGAACCGGGAAACGGAGCCCTGACATCATTTCTGGATGCCTACGATGCAAAGTATACGTTCTTCGTCGAAAATATTTCTGAATGATCGACTTGTCGCCTTCCTTGAGAGACGCGGATACCGCATCATCGGCAAAGCCGGTGATCTTGACGTGTGCATGATCTGAGCGCGTTTTTGCCCACTGGGGTAGAGTTGCCTACTCTTCGGGTAGGTCGTCTTCACCCGAGCGACGCAGGGATCGGAGCAAGTCAATGGTTGCCGACTGCACCCTCGGCGACGATGCTGCAAAGTTCCGCAGAAGAGCCTGCCCACGCTTCGACGCCACGAGCTCGGAGGTTGCCGTCACCACTGTGATCGGCGGCATGGCAACGGGGTCTTCCGCGTCTTCGAAGAAAAACAGAATTGAGACGCCAAACAGACTGGCGGCATTGTAGAGGGTCGCAGCCGAAATCCGGTTCGAGCCTCGTTCGTATTTTTGGACCTGTTGAAAAGAAACGCCGAGATGGTCAGCAACTACGGTCTGGCTAAAGCCGGCAGCAAGCCGCGCCATGCGCAGGCGCGTTCCAATCGAAGCATCCAGGTCTGTGACGCGGCGGGGGTCGTGGTCGAGGGTTTCATCTTTCAACGATCGATATCCTTTTGCTATGGGGCGCTCTCTGACATGGAAGTGCAGCGACAAGTACCGTATGGCAAGACCATTGCAGCTCGCTCCCTTTATACCGGTGCCGGTTTGGTATGGAAATCGTGTCGTACGAAATCAGCGTCGAGGATCGAGTTTGCGATCGCCAGGCATTAGCTCGAAGGGGTGATAGTCGGCGTGGCAACGACTGACTAGACTGCCTCGCGACAACGAGGACGTGGATATGGATACCAAGCAATTTGATAGTGTGATTGCCGGTCTGGACGGGTCATCGAAATCTCCGAGATCAAGGGGCTGAACAACGACGGCCAGTATATCGTCGAAAGCATCTACAAACTCGAGGGCGACGGACATACGAATGCCAACGGTGCGCTACTCTGGTCAGGAATAGTGCCGGACCTCACCAATGAGGCGCTGGATGATATGGAAGGGTCGGAAGATGTACCGGAATGGGCTGGATCGCGATCCCGTCAGGGCGACAAGCACTGACCGAAGGCGGGTATGACCCACCCATAAATCCCGTATCGACCTGATGAGGGCAGGCAAGCGTCATCGACGCGCGTCTTCCCGCGGAATATCGGGCAGACCTCGGCATCAAATACAGCTGCTTCAAATGAAAATAAGTCCTGCGGACCTCAATTCGTTTCGGCCAGCGCCTGGCGCTGACCCCGGAGCGTTGCTCTGATTGGAATGTGGTCCAGGTAATCACGTCTTACAAGCCGTTTGCAGCATCTCCAAAATTACCTTGCGTCTCGCGCATTGCGGCGGTCAGAATGACACCGGACGCGGAACCATGATGCCGGAAAATTGCCGGATATCCAAAAGGTCCGCAATTGCGGTTGTCTGCCGTCTTTCCGTGTGGTACGTAATTCCGTAATTTTCTTCAAAACGTACGGAATATCGTAATGCGCTATCCAATTTTTGAACGCTTGGCGGATGCGATCAAGTCAGCGCGTCTAGCGCGCGGGTTGCGCAGAACCGACCTTGCAGCCCGCCTTGGCCGTGCCCCGGCGCGTCTGAGCGAGTTCGAGCGGGATCTTAAAAACGGGCGGCTGGGAAAAGACCGCCTGACGCTGCTTGTCCAGATTTGTGACGCACTCGATCTTGTTCCGGTTATCGTCCCTCGCCAACGCCTGCATGAGGTCGAAACCCTGCTGGGAACAGCGCAAACTCTTCTACCTTCTTCCGCGCCTCCAAAATCGACTTTCAACGAGGTTTTTGTTTCGCTGAGTGACGAGGATGACGACTGATGGTCAAGTCAGCAGCGGTGCTCGGCGTCCACCTCCTTCATCAAGGCGCGGCCGCGCGCGTTGGAACAATCACGCGCAGTGCGACTGGCGAGACGGCATTTGTTATAGACGAGGCCTATATTCGCGATGCGGGTCGCCCGATCCTTAGTCTTTCCTGGTTAGAACCAGCCAGTGAACAGGGCACACGAGACCGGCTGGCCTATCGCGGTGACAAGATCGGCCTGCTGGGTACTTTGCCGCCTTGGTTCGCCGGCCTTCTTCCCGAGGGGGCATTGCGTGACCTCGTGCTGCAGGAAATGGGTCCAGGCGATCATGACCAGTTCGACCTGTTGACGCGTCTCGGAGCCGATCTGCCTGGCGCCGTCCTGATCGCTCCGGAAACCCAGACACCGGCGTCAGCTGGTCCCCTTAAGTTGGAACGGGTTGGAGGTTTCGATGCGCCGCGCCCGCAAGGAACCGTTAAGTTCTCCCTCGCAGGCGTACAACTGAAATTTACTGGCAATCTTGTCGAAGATCGTTTGACCGCGCCGGCGCGGGCTGGCGACGGACGCTGCATCCTGAAGGTTCCGACCGCGCGTTTCCCTAACCTGCCAGAGGCCGAATTTGCTGGAATGGAGCTCGCACGTTCGATCGGCGTCACGACGGCCAATGTTCGGCTACTGCCCGTTGGACACGTGGGGGATATTCCGCCTGAATTCCTGAGGGCTGGGCCCCAGTCCCTCGTTGTCGACCGCTTCGATCGTGGTGCGGACGGTTTGCGTATTCACATGGAAGACATGGCCCAAATCGTCGGTGCGCTTGGCGAGCGTAAATATACGATGGGCACAGCAGAGACCGTACTGAACGTAATCCGCCGGTTCAGCAGCGACTGGAGGGCAGACGTCCTGGAGGGGTTTCGCCGCATCGTTGCCGATGTCTTGATCGGCAACGGTGACAACCACCTCAAAAACTGGTCTTTCCTGTTTCCGCGGCCCGGCGAGGTTCGCCTCTCCCCAGCTTATGACATTGTTCCAACCGTACTCTATATTCCTGACGACCGGCTTGCTCTTCAATTCGTCAACACCAACAACTTCAACAATGTAACGCTTCATCGCTTCCGGCGCGCCGCGAAGTTCCTCGGCCTTGATCAGGATTGGATTGAAGACGAGATCAGCAGGCAGGTCCGGCACGCGATGGAACGTTGGTCAATGCTCGTCCCCACCCTACTCGATCAGCGGCGCGCAGATTTCTTCCTGCAGCGGTTTCACAACCTTACTTTGCTGCACGAGGTGACCGAACGACGCTAGCAAACGTGATCTTGGGTTGGTCGGGAGATCCCTTAGCTAACTTTAAGCAAGTTACGCATCTACGGGCTTACAAGCGGCGAGCGCACGAATGCTAACGCAGCGCTACTCTGGTCAGGAATAGTGCCGGACCTCACCAATGAGGCGCTGGATGATATGGAAGGGTCGGAAGATGTACCGGAATGGGCTGGATCGCGATCCCGTCAGGGCGACAAGCACTGACCGAAGGCGGGTATGACCCACCCATAAATCCCGTATCGACCTGATGAGGGCAGGCAAGCGTCATCGACGCGCGTCTTCCCGCGGAATATCGGGCAGACCTCGGCATCAAATACAGCTGCCTCATAAACGGGTTGCCCAAATATCCGATTCCATACCCGATTATACCCGATATGCATCAGGATTTTCGGCCGGGTCAGCCGCAGAAATCAGCCAGCCATGGTTTCTTCCTGGGAAATGCGCATTCCTTTGTTTGCCCCCGCCGGAGGCGGGAGCATATTCCTTCGTCCCGAACAGCCATTTTATGATCGGCAGCAACCGATGCCAGTCACCCGCGGTACGACTGGCGAGACGGCATTTGTCACAGACGAGGCCTATATCCGCGATGCGGGCCGCCCGATCCTTAGTCTTTCCTGGTTAAAGCCAACCAGTTAACCAGGCACACGCGAAACGCCTGGCCTATTGCGGTGACAAGATCGGCCTGCTGGCGGAGCGCAAAGCGTTGAGCATTGATAGCGCTCGCAGCGCAGCAGGCGCCTTGTAATGAACCGCCACACGGGAGCGTCCAGGCGGACGCTCCCGTGTGGCATCGGTCAAAACTTGAACTCTTCAACATTGGCGGGCGTGACGATCTTTGCCGGCCCGAGCAGGACCTCGCCCTTTGCGCCAACCTTGTATGAGCCTAAGCGGCCGGCTTCAAAGCTTTCACCTTCCTTGCCGGTGACCTTGCAGCTGGCAACTGCCTGGGCCGCATAATAGGTGAGGTATCCAAGGTCCTTGACGTTCCACCAGATGTCCTGGACCGACCCATCCTGAATGTATTTCTTGATCAGGGTTGCCGGAGCAAGACCCGTCAGCTTGACCTTGCCGAGGAGTTTTGCCTGGTCCATGGCGCGAGCAGCGGCTGGAAGACCGATCCCGGCAGGGATGATGATGCCTTTCAGGTTCGGGAACGCCTGGGCAAGTGCGAGCGCCTGTTGCTGGTTGACCTGCTCGCTCTCCTGGCCGTAGGCGACCTGCACCAGTTTCATCTTGGCGTATTTCTTGTCCGATGCCATCCGCTTCTTCATGAAGTCGATCCAGGCGTTCTGGTTGGTCGCCGTCGGCGTCGATGACAGAATCGCGAATTCGCCATCGTAATTGATCATCTGGCCCATCGATTCCAGCATCATTTCAGCCAGGCTGTCGCCGGCTGCCTGGTTGAGGAACAGGACACGAGCCTGAGACGACACGTCGGAATCGTAGGAGACGACCTTGACGCCCTGCTTTTCCGCGCGCCGTAGCGCTGGCGCCACCGCATTCGCATCATTTGCCGATATCGCGATGACGCCGACCTTCTGCGATACGAGATTGTTGATGAAGTCGATCTGTGCTTCGGCAGTTGCCTGAGAGGGCGCCTGCTTGACGGCCTTGCCGCCGATTTCCTTGGCAGCCTCTTCGGCTCCCGTCTGTGCGACCTGGAAATAGGGGTCGGTGTCGAGCTTCGGCAGGAAGCCGACGGTTACCGGCTCTTTTGCGCATTCGGCGGCATGGACTGCCGCAATCGACGCAATCAGGCTGCCGGCGACAAGAAGTGATCTGATAACATGCGACTTCATGGTTTCCTCCTCCATTGATCCGGTACGATGAACAGGACAGCCCCGGAGCTACTGGCCTGGTTTGGTTTTGAACGTTCGCAATTTGGCCTTGGCAAGGACCCTCTCGGCAGCGTTGCTTGCCAGAAGGGAGACGATCAGCAACAAACCGATAACCGTGCCTTGAGCATCGCCGCCGATCTGAAGAAGTCCGAGAACGTTGCGTATCGTTGCAACGAGCAGGAGCGCCCAGAGCACGCCGGTCAGCTTGCCGCGTCCACCAAAGACGCTGACGCCGCCAAGGAGCGCGATCGTGATGACATCCAGTTCGATACCAAGCGCGTTGTTGGCGCGTGCGTTGGCAAGTCTTGCCGTGTAGACCATGCCCGCGGCAGCACAAACCATGCCCGAGGTTACGAACAGGCCGAAGACCGTTCGTGCCAGGCGGATACCTGAATAGCGGGCCGCGTCGGGATTTCCGCCAATCGCATAGATGCGGCGACCGAGAGGCATTCTTTGCAGTACGACCGCAAAGATCGGCGCAAGAATGAGAAACGGAATGATCGTTTCGGGCACTGGTGAATTGTCGAGCGTATCGATGCCGAAGTCCAGGAAGCTGTCCGGGAACTCGTTGATCGAGCCCGACCCGAGAAGGATGTAGGCGATCCCTCGAAACAACGCCATGGTTCCAAGCGTGACCACCAGGGACGGCAGCCCGAGCGCCGTGACAAGGGCTCCATTGAAAGCACCGCAGATACCGCCCGTGACCAATGTCATGACAATAGCAAGAAAGAGGGGCGCGCCCGCTTGGACCAGCAGTCCGAACACGACGCTTGTCAGTGCAAGAATGCTGCCGACGGAAAGGTCGATCTCGCGCGCGATGATGAGCAGGACCATCGGCAGTACGATGAGCGCGCGCTCCGAAACGCCGGCGACTGCTTGCGATATATTGAACGATGACAGGAAGTTTTCGACACCAAAGGTCGCATAGAGAAGAACGATGATCGTCAGTGCCGCCAGGAAATAATCCCAGCTGGCAAATCGGCTGACGAAATCGGGCGCCTTGTCCGCTTTGTTGCTCATTGGCCCACTCCTGCATGCTTGCCAAGCGCACGGCGCGCCACATAGGCGTCGATCGCGATAGCGATCAGGATGACGAGCCCGTAGACGCCTTGAAGCCACAGCGGATCGATCCGCACAAGCGTGAGGCCATTGTTGATGATGAGAAGCATCAGCGCGCCGGCAGCGACACCAAGGACCGTTCCGGATCCACCGCGCACTGCCACTCCGCCAACGACGACGGCTGCAATCACGGTCAGCTCGAAGCCATAGGCGACGCGCGCATCTACCGTCGCATAGCGCGAAGCCCAAAGCGCCCCGTCGAATCCTGCAAGCAGCCCGGACAGGCAGAAAGCCAGAAGCACGCGCGAGCGCGCCGGTATGCCGATCAACCTGGCGCCGTCCGGATTCGACCCGATTGCGAAAAGCTCGCGACCGATCGAGGTCTTGCCGAGGAAATAGCCGACCGCGAGCAGCGTCAGGATGGCGATCAACAGAACCGCAGGCACGCCGAGAATATTGGCCGAGGTCATATCCAACCATGACTGTGGCACCTGGTCGGCGCTGACCTGCGTGCCTGCCGCCCATAGACTGTTGATGCCACGAAAGACCGACATGGTGCCGAGCGTGACGACGATTGCCGGCACCCGGCCATAAGTGACGATCACGCCATTCAAAAATCCGGCCGCAAGCCCGATCAGGCAGGCAAGCGCAACCCCGCCCGCAACGCCGAGTTGCGGATGCTGATGCAGGGTCGAGGCGGCCCCGTAGGCGGCAAGACCGATGATCGCAGCGACGGAAAGATCGATGCTGCGCGTGACAATGACCAGCATCTGCGCAAGGGCAACGATCATCAGCAGACCCGCATCCATCGCGAGCGCCTGGAGATTGGCGCCGCTCAGCATGCGCACGTTCATCACCGACACCGGAAGGACGACGGCAGCGATTGCGACGAGCAGACCGACTTCACGTCGCGCCAAAATATGTCTTTTGCTTTCGATATCCGGAGCAATATCAGTTCCGGTCGATACGCTACCCGGCCTTGCGACGATGTCGCCGTCGATCCTGGTGACGACCGCGTCCGTGGCCGCGGCGATGATCTTTTCCTGGCTCGCCTCGTCCCTGGCGAATTCGCCGGTCATTCGACCCTCGCGGAGCACGATGATGCGGTCGGACATCCCGATGAGCTCAGGCAGTTCCGAGGAAATCAGGATGATTGCCATGCCCTTGTTTGCAAGGTCGGCCATCATGGCATGCACATCGGCCTTGGTCTGCACGTCGATGCCTTGTGTCGGCTCATCGAGGATCAGCAGGCGCGGGTCGGTCGCCAGCCATTTCGACAGGACGACCTTTTGCTGGTTGCCCCCCGACAGCGCGTTAACGGGCTGATCGTACGAGCTGAAGCGAAGGCGTAGGCGAGAAAGCAGCGGCTCGGCAAGAGCTATTTCCTTGGACCGAGAAACGAGTTTGCTGGACGTTGTCTGGTCGAGAACCGTCAGTGTTGCATTCGTCAGGATCGGAAAGTCCATGACCAGGCTTTGGCCGATGCGATCTTCCGAGACATAGGCAATGCCGGCATCCATGGCGTCCCTGGCTGATGCAAATGTCTTGGTGATCCCATCGACCTTGATCGAGCCCGCGCTCGGTTGATCGATCCCGAAAAGCACACGGGCTATTTCCGTTCGCCCGCTGCCAACCAGTCCGCCGATCCCGAGGATCTCGCCTGCTCTGACGTCGAAGGACACTTCGCTGAATGCCCCATCCCTCTCCAGGCTCTGGACTTCAAGAACGACAGGCCCGCGCACGGCGTCATGAGCGGGATACAGACCATCGAGCGCGCGGCCGACCATCATCTGAACCGCGCGTTCGCGCGTCAGCGCGTCTGCCGGCTCAGTTCCCACATGTCGTCCGTCTCTGAGCACCGCTATTTTGTCGGCTACGCGGTAGATTTCGTCCATCCGATGGCCGACGAACATCATGGCGACGCCGTGCTGGCGAAGATTATCGACCACGGAGAAGAGCTTTTCCACTTCACGCTGCGATAGCGCTGCAGTCGGCTCATCCATGATCAGAACAGCAGCCTCGAGCGACAATGCGCGGGCAATCTCGACGAGCTGCTGCTCAGACGTCCTGAGTGTTGAGAGCGGGGCCTTCACGTCGACGTTGAGACCGACGATGGCAAGCAGCCGGCGAGCCTCGCGCTCGATTTTGACGTTATCGATCTTCCACTGGGTTCCCGTTTGCCCGATGAACAGGTTTTCCGCGATCGTCAGGTCCGGGAAGAGGCCAGGATGCTGGTGCATCACCGCAATCCCCGCGCGCTGGGCTTCCAGCGGCGATGTGAATTCCTTTTGCTGGCCGAGGACGACGACCCGTCCCTCATCAGGGCGATGGACACCGGCCAGGAGTTTCACGCACGTGCTTTTCCCTGCACCGTTTTCGCCGAGAAGTGCCAGGACCTCCCCCGCTCGAAGCTCTATCGAAACACCGGTGACGGCTGCCGTACCGCCGAAAACCTTTGTGACGTTTTCGAGCGATGCGACAACCGTCCCGGCCGCCTGGGAGGCCAACTTGCCCGGCAGTTCAAGCATCATGAACCACCGGAATGTCTGACAAGGATAATGATAGGCTGGAATGCATGCAGTGGCGCCTCCTCTGGGCCTGCAAAATGTTTCCCAACTCCCACTGGGATTTATTAAAGCAATTTACTATAATTGTCATGTGGCAACGTCAAGTGGGTTTCCTAGCGTTGGAGCGAAGTGTGATGATGTCAGCGGCTCTTGCGCAATTTTGGAGCGACCGCTACGGGTTGCATTATTAAAGTATTCTTCTTTTGAAGCACCGATTTGTTGGTAGGACCATGGCCGGAAAAGGTAGCAATTCTGTACAGTTGCGGCACTATAACGAACGCGTCGTCCTCGATGCGGTGCGACGCTTCGGCGAGGCATCAAAAGCCGAAATCGCGCGCTATGCCCATCTGACGCCGCCGGCGGTTGCGGGCATTGTCGATGCACTTGTCGAGGCCGGGTATCTCAGCGAAAACGGCAAGCGCTTCGGCGGCAAAGGTCAGCCGTCAGCCATGTATGCCCTGGCGAATAGCGGAGCGTACTCGATCGGATTTCACATCGGGCGCCGATCGATGGACGCGATCCTGATCGATTTTGCCGGCCAGAGCTGCGGGTTCGAAACCCACGACTACGACCATCCGGATCCGGAAAGCGTCAAGCGTCTCGCAAAAAATGCGGTTAGCCGCTTCAAGAAGCAACTCGGCCCCGAACTCAGCGCACGTCTCATCGGGATCGGGATCTCGGCTCCCTATTTTATCGGCGGCTGGGACGAAGAGCTCGGCTTCCCGCGCGACGTTCAGCTTGCGTGGCGCGAATTCGATCTCAAGGCACACTTCGCCAACACCTTTGCCTTGCCCGTGATGATCGAAAATGACGCTTCGGCGGCTGCCGTCGCCGAACTCGTCTTCGGGCTCGGGAAGCAGTTTGCCGACTTCCTGCACATTTCTCTCACGACATTTGTCGGTGCCGGCCTCGTTCTCGACGCCACCCTTCAGACAGGCCCAAATGGCAATACCGCGGCATTCGGACCCTTTCCCGTCACGCATTCCACGCTCAACTCTGTTCCCAGGCCCCGCGGCAAATTCGAAGTACTACTCCACAGAGCGTCGATCTACACGTTGATCCATCATCTCAAGAGCAATGGCGTGGAGATCGGGCGTGTTCGCGAACTCGACCCGATGCCGCCGCAGGCCCGTAAGCTGGTCGAGGAGTGGCAGGATGATTGCGCAGACGCTCTAGCGCAGGCAATCATCGGAAGCATCGCCGTCATCGACGTCGAGGCAGTCGTAATCGATGGCCTGTTGCCTCCGGCGCTGCTGCTCGACACCGTCAATCGCGTCAGGAACCACTTCGTCAAGATGCTGCCGCCAGGGCTGATTGCGCCGACAATCACTGCCGGGGTTCATGGTGCTCGCGGCTCGGCGCTTGGTGCGAGCATCATGCCAATTTATGCCCAATTCGGGCCGGATACCGGCGTTCTTATGAAAAAGGGTCTCGACAAGAAACCACTTATGATTGGCTCTGCATCCTAAAGCGACGCGTTGTTACCGGCTACTCGGGCCGCCAAGATGCCGGTGCTAAGGGCGGGCTCGCCGTGGTTTTCGGCGCGCGGTGAAATGCCTCTTCATCCATAGCCGGCCGTAAGCCAGGACCGGTTCGAAGATCTGATGCTGTTGGCCGCGCAAATGTCTCAGCTGGCCGGCGCCGCCGCCTGCAGGTGCGAAAGTGGTTCTGGGGCTAATCAGCAACAACGCGGCCGCGATAGACGTGTTCGACAGCGCGATTGCTGCGTCGAAAGCAAGCGGGCAGTTGGACTACCTTACAGAACTCCTCCGCCGGCGCGCTGCCGTGATGCAGCGCATGAAGTAAGACAGTTCGTAAGCGAATCTCAATCTGATTAAGGCATTTCGCATTTCCGTTTACATGGCGACGATCCTTCTAAAGGGCCGCGGTGACCGCTTTGCGCTACCATGTCGTAAGGCTGGTTCATCGCAATTCGGTTTTGCCGGCGAGCCTAATAAATGACGTTGTCGCGCCTGTGAAGGCCATTGTCCGCCGCCGGTGAAAAGTTGACGTTCACGAGGGCCAATGCGGATTAGGTTGTCATGGCACGCCTCAACGACCCGCAGTTCAAGGAGGATCTTACACACAGAAGCCGCCTTATCGATTGTTCTGATGACGATCGTTGGAACTTCGTTACTCGTCAACCGGCTTCGGCACGCACGGTTTTATACGACGAATGTGGCCTCGCGGTTCGAAACCGAAATGCGTCGGCCGGATCAGTTCCTTTAACATCGCTCGGATCTCTGGCCAGGGTGATGATTGGGACTTGAGCTCAGGATCATGCATGACAATCATGCAATGCAGCTTCGCGCAGATCTCCTCGACGTAGTAGGGCTGCAGCGCCATTAGCGTACGTCCTGCTATACTTTCATGCCGACGAAGTCCGGCTACGTCGGTCAATGCTTGATTGTACCTCGATGCACACTTCTCAGCCGGATAATATGCGTCACGGATCGCAACTGGGTCATCCCACGCACCGATCTGTTTGATGATCGCGTATAGCTTTCGGCGACGACGCTCGGCAGCAATGCGTTGTTCACGGATATCCCACCAACGAGGCCAAAGATCCTTGATGCGTGTCGGACCGGAGAAGCTAGGCGGCGGCAAGCGCCCGAGCAAAAAGGGCAGTACGCGGCTTGCGGTGGGTAGAAGATTTCGTCGATCGATACGGTTGGGCAAACCGTCAATACGAAGCTCGCTTTCTAATTCAGCCTCGTGGGGGGTCAGGAACATGGACCCGCGATTCTTGGATTGATGCATCGAGCAACCTCGCCTGGTTGTGGTTTGGTGAAAGCCGTTGTTTTTTCACCTGCGCCGTCGTGGGCGTCATGGCACTGCGGCAGCGTCCCGAATTTGGGACAGATCTTAATCATTTCGCCCTGTTCGTGACGAAAGGCCGTTCAGGACCGTTTCCTTTTGCTCAACTGTGGAAGCGGCACACCCACACGAGTGACCGAAACCAAATATCTGAATTTAAGATAACTGAATCAGATATAAGTGAAGACCCCATCTTGTTGGTGGGAGGTTCAATGGCGAAGACGCTCGGTTCTCAGAGGCATAAAGTCTTGATCGCGCTCTTGATCAGAAAGCGAGAGGAGGCCGGCCTGACTCAGGCGCAGCTTGCGAGCAGCCTGGGCGAGTATCAGTCCTTTATTGCGAGACTTGAAAGCGGGCAACGCAGAGTCGACGTGATAGAATTCTTGGACTTGGCGAACATTCTTGGTTTCGACCCACTAGCTGCACTCCGTGACATATCAGGACACTGAGTCCCCAAGTCAGTCGAACTTGTGTTCAGGCTTGTGAAGCAGTTTGCCGAATCCCTGCTCACGAGATTTTGCAGTGCCGGCCTCGTGCTCGACGGCACCCTTTCAAACAGGACCGAATGGGCAATACCGCGGCACTCGGCCCTTTCCTATCACGCATTCTACGCTCCAAAGCGCTGCCGCAGGAGTGAAGTCGCATCCCTCTGGAATGAGGCAGTTAACAATTCGGCTCTAGATGATGTCGATGTTGGCCTGCCGATAGCCAACAATCGTGCGGTGATTTCCGGCTTGCCCGGCCAGGCGCTGCGATGCGCATCTTCAGCATGGAGCCGTCAATCCGGCATCGATATGGACGTCTTCGATTTCTTTGCCGCCACCCTCCACTGCATCGCATCTGTTACACTGTATTCGATCGCCCTGGGCGGTCGGGAAATTATCGTGACTTCAGCCTATGGTATTCCCTACCTTGAGCTGAATTCCCATCCTGAGCGAAGAATTTTGACGAGTTGCTTTCGAAAAGAGTGCAGGAATGGGTAAAGGCATGGCTCTCGTAACGAAGAGAGCACAGTGGGAACTCAAAACCAATACACGTGACGCAAAACAGAACGTGCTGGATGTTTCGGCGCAAGGGCTGCAGAAGAAGACGGAGCGCAGGGGATCGCTTGCGGAATTTCTGTCGGCATCGCCGCTTCGCGCAACCGGTCTGGATACCGAGAGACGAAAAGACGAGCCGCGTGATTTGCCCATCTAGAATCACTTCTGGATGGAGACCACGGATCCATGCCCCTCACAAAGGAAACATGACGCGCCATCTGCACCGGGGTAGAGATGGCCATCGAGGGTAACGCCCGAACCCATCCAGGTCCCCATCTCGATGAACATGAAATGGTCGTTCGCGCCGGGCGTCCAAGTCGCTTCGTATAATGTCATCAGATTGACGTCGTTTTCGACAACGGCCGGCACACCTGTCGCTTCGACAGACAGCCCACCACGGAACACCCTCGATGAGGAGCGCCATGGGAAGCGTATCTTTGAGGCCTCTCAAATACTGGCCGAGCCTTTCGGCGGGCGGATGCTTGAGACGCGCAGCATCACCCTTGACTCAATAGCCCGAGTTTTTGAACGGCTGGCGAGCGGGCAGTTGACCGGAATATCTGCGTCGCGTGTCTCAAGGCGGCCATCTCTAGAAATTGTCGAGCGTGCGATTTTGGCGGATGCGCCCGGGCAGGCCAGCCAGCTTTTGTTGCGCCGCATCGTTGCGCTGTCTACTTCGTTACCGCTCTCGCAGCGATACGGGATCTCGCCTTTCGAGAAAACTTGTGCACGCTGATCAACAGGTTTACAGACAAAGGCTAACATGTTAGTGAACCTGTTACTGACCTCAGGGAGATGAAACGGTGGCGGGATTTGGTTTGTCGGTCGCTCTGGCGACGCCTTTCAAGAGCAGCGGAGCGATCGCAGCGGATGTGATGCTCGCCCAGGCGAAGCGCTGCCTGGCATCAGGATGCGAGAGCGTCACGCTGTTCGGGACGACCGGCGAAGGCGCATCGGTCGGCACCCAGGAACGCGAGCGCATTATCGACGCCTTCCTGGCCGCAGGCATCAAGCCATCGCAGATCGTCGTTGGCGTGCTGGTCGATGCGGCCGAAGATGCTGCCCATCAGATGGGACAGGCCCTGGCAAAGGGTGTGCGCAACATCCTTCTTGCTCCACCCTCCTATTTCAAGAACGTCGCCGATGACGGCCTCTATGCGTGGTACGCGGATGTTTTTGCGCAGGTCGGAGACAAGGCGCGTGACGTTCTCGTCTACAACATCCCCTCGGTCACCATGGTCGCGCTCAGCATCGAGCTGATCGGCCGGTTGCGCAGCGCCTTCCCGTCGATCGTCACGGGCGTCAAGGATTCCTCGGGTGACTGGCCCTATACCGAAGTGCTGCTGCGCCAGCATGGCGACCTTGTCATCCTGATCGGTGACGAGCGTCATCTCGCCAAGGGTGTCCGCCTCGGCGGCCAGGGGGCCATCTCCGGCATGGCGAATTTCGCGCCGCTCGAAGTGCGGGCCATGGCGGTCGACGGCAAGGACGATATCCGCGTCGAGCGCTTCGTTGCCGAGCTTCTCAAGCATCCGGTGACGCCGGCGGTAAAAGTCATGGTAGCAACCATGACCGGCGACGAAACATGGCTTGCAGTCCGTCCGCCTTTGACGTCAATCTCCGCCGACGGCAGGCGTGAGCTTGCGGCCGCCTTCGACAGCCTTTTCCAGACGAAGGCGGCTTGAGCGGCAATGTACGAGGAGAAGCCCATGGATGGAGCCGACGAGCAGCCGACGCTGCGGGAGAAAGCTTACGAGAGCTTTACCCGGCATCTGCTGGCCCGCGACGTCCGCCCTGGACAATTCGTCTCGCAGCGCCGCCTGGTGGAATTGACGGGACTGACGCTCGGCGCCATTCGCGAACTGATCCCGCGGCTGGAAGCCGAAGGACTGATCAAGACAGTGCCGCAGCGCGGATTGCAGATCGCCCATATCGACCTGAACCTGATCCGCGAAGCCTTTCAGCTTCGCCTCTTTCTGGAGAAGGAGGCCGTTGCGCTTTTCACGCAGTCGGCGACCGACGGCACGATTGCGGCGATGCTCGCCACACATCGCGAGATCGTTGCGTCGATCGAAGGCGGCAATGCTTCGCACGAGCTGGAAGTCCATGCGCAGGCGGTCGACTGGGGCATGCACGACGCCTTCATCGATGCGCTAGGCAACACGATCATTTCCAATGCCTACCGCGTCAATTCGATCAAGATGCGCCTGATCAGCCAGGAGCGTTTCCGTATCGACGGCCGCGTCGGCCCTGTCATGGGCGAGCATCTGCGGGTGCTGGAGGCGATCGAACGGCGCAATACCAATGAAGCGGTCGAGGCACTCGCCGCGCATATCAATCACGCGCGGAGCCGCGCGCTGAGATTATAGACGAACGCCCGTGGTGAGGAGATCGCAGGGCATAAGGAGGAGGAGAGACTAGCATGGCATCTTCATTCATCAATCCCACACGCCGCGGGTTCCTCGCGGGATCGGCCGCAATCGGCGCCGCCGGTCTGCTCGGCGTCAAGCCGGCATCGGCAGCCGTCGACTGGAAGCGCTTCGCCGGCACGACGCTCGAGGTCAATCTCGTCAAGAGCCCGCGCAGCGAGACCATTCTCAAGTATCTCAGCGAATTCGAAGAGATGACCGGCATCAAGGTCAATGCCGAGGCAACGCCGGAACAGCAGCAGCGTCAGAAGACGACGATCGAGCTGTCTTCCGGCAAGCCGAGCTTCGACGTCGTGCATCTCAGCTACCACGTCCAGAAGCGCCAATTCGAAAAGGGCGGCTGGCTCGCCGATATCAGCGAATTCGTCAAGGATCCGTCGCTCACCGACCCATCGCTTGTCGAGAGCGATTTCGCCGAAGCCGGCCTGACCTTCGCCAAGGATTCCGACGGCAAGCTGCGTTCGCTTCCCTTCTCGGTCGACTACTGGATCGTCTACTGGAACAAGGAACTCTTCGAGAAGAAGGGCCTGTCCTATCCGTCGACCTTCGAGGAAATGGTCAAGGCTGCCGAAGCCCTCACCGACAAGAGCACCAATACCTACGGCTTCGTCGCCCGCGGCCTGAAAAACGCCAACGTTCCTGTCTGGACGACGCTGATGCTCGGTTACGGCGGGACGCCGCTCGGCCCGGATGGCAAGCTGCGTACGACGTCCGACGAAGCTGTCGCTGCAGCAAAGATGTATCAGGAACTGATGACCAAGGCCGCGCCCGTCGGCGTTTCCGGCTTCAACTGGGCGGAGGCGCAGTCGGCCTTCCTTCAGGGCAAGATCGGCATGTGGCTCGATGGCGTCGGCTTCGCACCGCCGATCGAGAATCCGGAAAAGTCCCGCGTTGTCGGCAAGGTCGGCTATGGCGTGATGCCGAAGGGCCCGAAGGCTCAGGCCGCTGCCACAACCGGTGACGGCATCGGCGTTGTCGCTGCCAGCAAGAACAAGGAAGCCGCCTACCTGTTCTGCCAGTGGGTCATTTCCAAGGAGATGGGTGCCCGTCTGCTGCAGGCCGGTGCCGGCGTGCCGTTCCGCAATTCCGTTCTCGAGGATCCGAAGGTCCGCGAAGGCGTCAAGATGCCGAGCGCCTGGGTCGATGCCGTTGCCGCTTCGGCAAAGGTCTCGCAGCTGGCTCTGCCGGTCATCATCCCGGTCACCGAATTCCGCGACATCTACGGCGTCGGCCTCACCAACATGATCGGCGGCGCCGATCCGGCCGCCGAACTGAAGACCGCAACCGCGCAGTTCGAGCCGGTCCTGGCACGAAGCGAGGGATAATGGCAGCCGTGAGCATGGAAACCGCGCGGAGCGATAGCGCCGCCAAGAACGGGGGCAAGCTTCGGCTTGCTCCCAATTACTGGCCCTTCGTGATCCCGGCACTGGTCGTTATTGCCGCGGTCATCGTCTTCCCGTGGGTTTTCACGCTCTGGATGAGCGTGAACAGCTGGACGCTTGGCCAGCCCGCCGTCTTTGCGGGCCTGGACAATTACGTCAGGCTGTTTACCGATTTCCGCTTCTGGGAGTCGCTCTGGCACACAGCGCTCTATACGCTGCTTGCGGTCGTGGCGCCTCTCTTCTTCGGCACGCTCGCTGCCCTGATCTTTGACGCGCAGTTTCCGCTGCGCGGCTTCCTGCGCGGCATCTTCGTCATGCCGATGATGGCAACGCCTGTCGCCATCGCGCTGGTCTGGACGATGATGTTCCATCCGCAGCTCGGCGTGCTCAACTATCTCCTGTCGCTTGTTGGCATCGGCGCGCAGGAATGGATCTACAACCAGACCAGCGTCATCCCGTCGCTCGTTCTCGTCGAGACCTGGCAGTGGACGCCGCTGATCATGCTGATCGTGCTCGGCGGGCTTGCCGCTGTGCCGCGCGAACCCTTCGAGAGCGCAGAAATCGATGGCGCCAATGCCTGGCAGAAATTCCGCTATCTGACACTGCCGATGATCGCGCCGTTCCTGATGATCGGCGTCATCATCCGCTCGATCGATGCGGTGAAGAGCTTCGACATCATTTACGCGATGACCCAGGGCGGTCCGGGCACGGCGTCGGAGACGATCAATATCTACCTCTACAACACCGCCTTCTCCTACTACGACATTGGCTATGCATCGGCGATGGCCGTCATCTTTTTCGTCATCATCGTCGCCCTCTCCTTCGTGCTGATGATGGTTCGCCAGCGCGCCAACTGGTCCGATGTGGAGACACGATGATGAAGCGCAAGACGATCGATCGCATCGGGCTGTTCTTCGTGGCACTGGTCATGGTGTCGCCCGTCATCCTGTTCTTCCTCTGGATGATCTCGCTGTCGCTGAAATACGAGATCGACAACGGCGCCTATCCGCCGATCCTGATCCCGGAACGCTTCGCCTGGTCGAACTATTTGCAGGTCTTTCAGGAAAACAATTTCTTCCTGTATTTCTGGAATTCGATCCTGGTGACGGGCGGCGCGACCCTGCTTGCCCTGCTGATCGGCGTTCCGGCAGGCTACGGCATCGCGCGGCTGAAGGCCGAGCGTTCGGCGATGGTGATCATGATCGCCCGCATGACGCCGGGCCTTTCCTTCCTGATCCCGCTCTTCCTGCTGTTTCAATGGCTGAACCTGCTTGGAACGCTCTGGCCGCAGATCATCATCCATCTCGTCGTCACCGTGCCGATCGTCGTCTGGATCATGATCGGCTATTTCGAAACGACGCCGATGGAGCTCGAGGAAGCTGCCAGCATCGATGGCGCCACCCCGTGGCAGGTCTTCCGGCTGGTCGCGCTGCCGATCGCCAAGCCCGGCATCGTCGTCGCCTTCATTCTCTCGGTGATCTTCTCCTGGAACAACTTCGTCTTCGGCATCGTGCTGGCAAGCCGCGAGACGCGCACGCTGCCGGTTGCCGTCTACAACATGCTGTCCTTCGAGCAGGTCAGCTGGGGGCCGCTCGCCGCCGCCGCATTGATCGTCACGTTGCCGGTGCTGGTGCTGACGTTGTTTGCGCAGAGACAGATCGTTGCGGGCCTCACGGCCGGCGCAGTCAAGGGCGGCTGACAGGCCGCATACAGGGAACGATTACATGGCAACCGTCAATATCAGGAATGTCCAGAAGCGCTTCGGCTCCGTCAACGTCATCCATGGCATCAATGTCGATATCGCCGACGGCGAATTCGTTGTGCTTGTGGGGCCGTCGGGCTGCGGCAAGTCCACATTGCTCCGGATGATCGCCGGCCTTGAGGAGACCAGCGACGGCGAAATCCGTATCGGCGTCCGCGACGTCAGCAATCTGCCGGCCCGCGACCGTGATATCGCCATGGTGTTCCAGAACTACGCGCTCTATCCTCATATGAGCGTTGCCGACAACATGGGCTTTGCGCTGAAGCTGAAGAAGGCCGATGCGGCTGAAATCACGGGGCGCGTCAACAAGGCGGCGGCAATCCTCGGGCTCGAAAAGCTTCTCGACCGCTATCCGAAGCAGCTCTCCGGCGGCCAGCGCCAGCGTGTTGCCATGGGCCGGGCCCTGGTGCGTGATCCGCAGGTCTTCCTGTTCGACGAGCCGCTATCCAATCTCGACGCTAAGCTGCGCGTGCAGATGCGCGCCGAGATCAAGTCCCTGCATCAGCGCATCAAGACGACGACGATCTATGTGACGCACGACCAGATCGAGGCCATGACAATGGCCGACAAGATCGTCGTCCTGCATGACGGCGTAATCGAGCAGGTCGGCGCACCGCTGGAGCTTTACGACCGCCCCGCCAACCTCTTCGTCGCGGGTTTCATCGGCTCGCCGTCGATGAACTTTCTGGACGGCCGGATCGAGGAAGGCGTATTCCGCACGGACAAGGGTCTTGTGCTGCCGCTGCCGGAAAACATCAAGTCGTCGCCTCCGGCCGGTCTCCTCGTCTACGGCGTTCGCCCGGAACATATCCGCAGCACCGCAACCGGCATTGCCGGAACGGTCGGGCTGGTCGAAGGCACGGGATCGGAGATCTTCGCCAAGCTGGACTGCGGCGGCGAGGAAATCTCCTGCCTGTTTCGCGAGCGGCTGACGATCGGCTTCGGTGATCGCCTGACCGTCTCGATCGATCCTGCTCATATCCACCTGTTCGACAAAGCCACCGGCCGCCGGATCTGACCTTAGCGATGAACCACCCGGCCAACGCCCGCCATGTGCTCTTCGTCGGCGCTGCCGTCCTGGACACACTGTTTCGCGTTCGCTCCATTCCGGCGCGGCCCGGCAAGGTGCTGCCTGATGAAATGCTTCAGGTCGCGGAGGGAATGGCCTCGAGCGCCGCCTATGCCGCCGTGAAGCTTGGCGGCATAGCAAGCCTTTGGGCAGCTGTCGGGGATGATGCCGCCGGTCAGCAGATAACATCAGAGCTTGCGGATGCCGGTATCAATGTCGAGGGCGTGCTGCAGGCGGCCGGAGCGCGCTCGGCTGTGTCGACGATCCTGATAGACGATGACGGCGAGAGGCTGATCGTACCCTTCTACGACAAGCGCCTTCACCACGAGGTCCGCAACGTCACGCCCGGCGACCTCGCCGGCTTCGATGCCATCATGGTGGACGTCCGCTGGCCTGCGCTGGCCGTCAAGGTATTGCGCGCGGCCAGACAGGCCGGAATACCGGCAATCCTCGACGGCGACGTCGCGCCCGCGGCCACACTCGATATGCTGGCAGCCGAGGGCGACCACCTGCTCTTCTCCGAGCCCGCCGCGCATCTGCTGTCGGATAGCCCCGACCCGGCCGAAGCCGCAGCGATCCTGAAGAAACGCTATCCGCACGCGCTGGTCGCGGTCACCGCAGGCGAGCACGGTTGCTATTGGTGGGACGAGGCGACGGGGGCAGTCGCCCATGTCGCGACCTTCCCCGTCAAAGCCGTCGATACGCTCGCGGCGGGCGATATCTTCCACGGCGCTTACGCACTGCTGACCGCCGAGGGATTGGCAACGCAGGAGGCGATCCGGATGGCATCGGCCGCGGCAGCGTTGAAATGCACCGTCTTCGGCGGACGTCTCGGTGCACCGGATAGGGCCGCCGTGCTCGCGCTGACGGGCGGCCGCTAGCGTTTTAGATCCGGGTTTTGCGATCGCATAGACGTAGGTATCTGTGTGGTGACCATTAGACGGTCGCGAACACTACCATATAGCGAGAACAAGGTAATCGAGACGACGACGCGGATCCGCTCCCAGCATTTCTTTAACCGTCATTGGCCGTGCAATCGCGCAGGGTCAAAAGCATGCTCTGCCATCGTCATCGTCGGGCGTGATGCGGAAAAGAGCGCGGCGGCTGAAGAGATCCGCAAGCTCGGTGTAGACGCATCGCACTCAGGCCAACATGGCAATTATGCCTGAGTCATGCTCGGCGATACGATCTCGCGTTCCCGCCTGACCGCTGACATGCAAGTCAAGGAAAAGCCTTGCCGGGTACGGTAAGAACAAGGCGCCTGAACGCGTTGCTCTCAGTTGCACTTCGGATCGAGGAGGCCTTCGGCTGAAGCCGGGCGACGCGGCAGCGACGTCATGACATTGGCCAGGACGTAGAAGCCTTTGACCCCATCTTCGCGTTGACCTCCAGTGACGCCGATCGTGACGCCTTTCATGTTCGCGGCAGCATTGGGGACCTCACGCGCCACAAGCTGGACCGGGTTGACTTTGGCGAGATCGTCACCTTCCACGAAACGCGCGAAATAGAGCTGGCCTTCCAGCCTCATCTTCATCTGCTGGAACTGAAGAAGGCTCATGCTGGACGTCGCAAGCGCTCTCCTAACGCGCGGCTTCACACAACCGATATGGATGTGGAAATGATCCTGTGTCCGAAAGATTGCAGCGTTGATCGCCAATGCCGTGTCGTTCCACTTGTCTTCCGTAGCAGGAACGGCAAGGGACCTCTCGCGCCAAGCCATCTCGAAATAGTTGGGAGAAGCGGGATCCAGCAACCGCGGATCCTCAACTCCACTCAGCGCCGACAGCGGCGTGAAGATCGTGCGTTCGCTCGCCGCCGGCTCGCGCAGGACCGCATACGAGGCCAGAGGTGCCTCCGCCTCCACGATCTTCAGACAGGGAAACGCCCCGCCAGAAATCCGGTAAGTGACCTCGCAACTTTTTAGGACTATCCCGAGTGCCGCGCGGCTCGTAAACGACATGCTGCCCGCCGAGACGATCACCAACGCAAATATACTAAAGACCAGTCGGGACGTCATAGGAGGGGCCGAACGCGACGTGAGTAGTGAGAAGCACCGGCTCCCGTCGAGCCAGTGACAACGAGCTATTATCGTGAAAGCAGCCAATGTCCAATCCCATCTTCGTGACGGCAACGGCCGATGGGGTACTGGCTTTTCGACGACGAGGTCGGGTGACACTCGCGAGATCCCCGTGAGAGTTGGCTACCTGCCTGTACCGCAGATCCCGGACACCGCTTGCCTCATCGCGATTGCGCGGAGATGGCGAGCTCTGCGGACCAACGGGATTTGCTTCAAGCGTGAATAGCAACCTGCCGTTTCGCTCAACTCCGCCATCCCGCTAGATGCAGAGGAGGAACATCACGGATTTTAACGCGTTGTAACGTTGGGAGATTAACGGAGGTTGTCGTGACCGATCGTGCAAAAGGGTTCATCATTGCATCGGAACTTTCCATGTTGTTTTGGCTGGGCGTGGCGCTCATATTAATTCACTGACACCCGGCTAATTCGCGCCTCTAAATGGCATCGACAGCTCAAAGCTTGCATCGGCCTGCATTGTGTCTATCTCAATGGGATGATCCTGATCGCCGCCTTTGAGAGAAACGATATCGCAGTGTTCGACGGCCGCCGGCAAAAATACTTCCCGCTTCCGGCAATTTTCTACCCGCGCACCTCACGATGTTTGTTGCATCGATGATGTTCACCTTTCCGAAATTCGGCCAATCCTGTCTTCCTTGGCAGCTGAACTGCGCCTCTACGGCGGTGACGACAGTGGTCTACCTCGGACGTGGCGTTGCCTTTGCGGTGAAGAGCGAGGGCCTCGCCCTGGTTCGGACTGCCTTTCGAAACCAGTTCAAGCCATGGCTGTGTCCGCAGGACCTTGAGACCTGGCAACCGCATATCACGGTTCAAAACGGCGTCGACATCCGGAGGGCTGACCGCCTGTCCAATGAATTGCACCCACAGTTTACGCCAGAGACTCTGGCTGTCGTGGGTTGCCAGCTTTGACAATCCAAGGGTAGCCCCTGGTTGGAGGAAGCGACGTATCCTTTACTCCCCTGGAATGACCGGCTGATTCTTGCGGCAAAGATGCCGACAGCGCTGGCTGCTGCCAGAATACGCTAACCGCCTCGGGCCTCGGACAGCAGCTCTGACCTTGGTGGCCACATTTCTGCTCGGCAGGACCGTGGCTGAGAGCGACTACCACTTTTGGCGGTGGCAGTTACACCTTGCCAAAAGCGTCTCTCTGCCTATCCTATGGGTCACGATCGCTTCGTCTTGACCACGGATGTACTGGCAAGAATGACGGCGAGGAAGGAAGGTCGGTGCGAAAATTCGCCCGGCCTTTTTCTTTGGGCAAAGAACCGGCCGCGCGATCACCGGACGAACAATCTCGTGCTCCTAAATGGCCGAATCGCCAACACGCTCGGAACCAAGGCGGCACGCAACGCATTATAGCTCCGCTGGCATCTTCCTCGGCCAGCGTTCTCTTTCCCCATTTGCCCCGGTCGCACCGGGGCTTTTCTTTTTGGGGGCGTTCGCATTGCGTCATCGGAAGCCAGCAGATTTGCCCGCTGTTGTGGACCCAACTCACCTGCCCAAACCGCCTGCTGGAGACCCTGAAATATCCGGTGGAAATCTATTAGCTTATGCGACCGTGCTTGGTGAATGAACCGTTAACGTGTTTTGTTGTAGAACAAGTCTGCATTCACGCGATAGGATGTGCTGTGTCAAAGCTGAGCGAAGCCCGGGAAGGCCGATCGGTCGATGGAGACGGGACTGAAACCGAGGAAAACCGTCAGCTGGCGAACCTCCTGCTCGCCAATGCGACCCGCGCGCGACCGTATGAGACGACGGCGCCTGGAGGTCGGTCCAGCTCGAAGACATCGATCATGGAGCTTCTTTTCGTCATGATGTTTGTCCCGGTGCTGTGGGCTTGGAAGCTCGCCGCAGGATTCTCCGATCGTGAAGACAGCTATTATTGAGCGGCGAGGCATCGGACGCGGTAAAGGCGGCATCGAGCCGCCTTTTTTGTGTACGCCGGTCGAAAGATGACGGTGTGCCGTCAAGACAACTGAGCCGATACGCCGCTCTGGATAGACCCGTCCCGATCAGCCGTAACCGTCAGTTGATGCGGGCCTTCTGCTGATCCGCAGCCTCGTGGACGCTTACGCTGCTTCGTCAAGGATAAGTGGCGATCGTTCACTCGCACATTGCTTCACGCGCGCCTCGAAAGTCTGCCATCAAAAAAGATCGCGCATCGACGATTTTCTCAATTCAAACAATGCATTGTTCAACATCCGTTAAATCGGCGGTTTTAAATTCGCATCTAATTTAGGTTTCGATATTTGCGCAGGTACCATGAGCGAAGTCATATTCTATATCCCGCCTGTCCTCTTCAGTATCGTTGCGCTAGCCTTCCTGCTTCTGTGGCACCTGAAAGTCACGCCGGCCTGGCAATGGGCGGCGGGATTTGCCCAGACGGCAATCGGCTTCGTGCTGTCCACCTTCCCTATTGAGCCGGCCTTTGCAGCCTTCGCGTCCGGTCTTGTGTTTATCGGCGCCGCCTATTGTTACGGTAGCGGCCTCATGGCGCATTTTCGCGTGCGCACCAACCGTACTACCCGGCTCGCATTTGTCGGTACCTACACCGGCCTCCTCGTCTTCTGCGTCTATGGACGCCAAAGCCTCGTCGACCAGTTATTCCTGACAGATGCAGGCTTTGCTCTTCTGCTCGGCTGGGCCGTGACGGCCGTATGGCGCAAAGCGCGCCGGCCGATCGACGTAGCGCTCGTGGTGACCACCTGTATCGTCGTCCTGGATTCGCTCGTCAGATTGGTTTTCTTCACATTCTTCACCAGCTCGAGCAACGACTTCAGCGACTTCGCAACGTCGCTCTACAATCTCGAAGTGACGGTTTCGACGATCACCATCTGCATGTTCTTTCCCTTTACCGCCCTCGGAGCGAGCGCCACGGCCGCGATCGAGCGTCATCGCCAGGCCGCAGAAACCGATGAGTTGACCGGCCTGCTGAACCGCCGGGGCTTTTGGGATGCCTTGTCCAGCATATCGGCCAACGGCAGCCCGCGAGGATCGATCATTCTCTTCGATATCGACCACTTCAAGCGAGTCAACGACACCTATGGACACCCGGTTGGCGACCGTGTCATTCGGGTGCTTGCCGAGGAAATTGACCGGTTGTCGCGCCCATCGGTCAGGCAGCCCGGTTCGGCGGCGAGGAGTTTGTCGCCTTTCTACCGCGCATGTCCGGCGCAGAGGCAAATGCCGCAGCCGAGCTCGTTCGCGCGACCTTTGCATCGCACGATTGGCAAATGGAGGGGTTGAATTTCAACGTCACAATTAGCTGCGGCGTGGCAGAAAGCATCGATGACACCAATCTCGATCTCGCCATCAAGAGCGCCGACGTTGCCCTCTATTCGGCCAAGTTGGCTGGACGCAATCGCGTCGTCGCATCACGCCTCGCCGATGCAGCGTAGCCTATCTGCGTCATCATCCTTCCACTCGCCATGAGGCTGGTTGAGTTAGTGACGGGCTCCGAGCCAACCTGCGATGAAGAATGATAGTACCGCGCTCGCCGACCTCACCCAGCAGGCTCATGAGTATGTACATGATCAACATACGATGTGGTAGACGTTGCTCTGAGCGACTTCGCTGAATTCGATCCTGTTGCTGATGAAGCCGGCAGAGACGCTCAGAAATAGGTTGCGCGTTAAAACACCCACATAGCCGGACATGCGCCTTATTGTGACCTCATGCGCATCTGCGGGGCGCTGCGCAGCACTGCGGAAGCTATTAGCCGTTTCAACACGCCAACTGTGCCCATTGACAGAACAGGTCAGCCCTAACGCAGCCAGGACGCGGTGAGATACTTATGAGCAGGCGTTGGACCAAGGGCGTTGAACTTAACATCGCCCGCTCCAACGTCTACCGGACTATCCACACGACCGCAGATGCCGCCGACTATCTGCTACATATGCGGCCGATAGAGAGTGGCGAGGGACATTGTCGCGCTCATCAGATGTACTTGGCAGTGCTTGAAGGCAGAAGGCGAGCGGACGACGCTCGTGAGGCGTTTATAGCGGCTGAGGAAGAAGCGGGATTGTTCGTGCGGTCTCTATGTGTGTGTCTGTACGGTAGCAAGCCATCGACATTAGCCGCGAAAGGTGTAGGCTGTTATCGAGCAGCAGTTTGAACCTCTGCTGCTTAAGAGGTTATCTCTCTGCTCGCAAATCAGTCAGATAACCTCGCCCCTTTTGCATTCGGCGGTTCGTCACTGCTCCGTCGGACAGAGAGATCGCCCCATTACCCAAAGGCTATACCCAGCCCATCCGTGGGGCGATCTCGCTCGCGCACAAAAAAGCGCCGCTGGTTTTCAATGGCGCGATAGTTGTACTGATGGAGTTGCCGCCCGACTTGCAAGGACTTGGGCAAATCTGCTCTATGACGTTAATCAAGGCGCCGGGCGACACCTGTATAACTTCGGCTGAATTGATACGTTCCCTATGGCGTGTTGAAGAGTTCGGCTTTTCTCCCGAAGCCGACAAATCATTTTGTCGCGTTGACGTTGTGGCAGCTTTCCCGGTGTCCACGGTAGCCAACTCGCCTCGTGCTCCTCGATAACCCAAGGCCAATTTGCGGATTTGGCCAAAATGACGGGGTTCCAGATCGCCGAAATCGAAAGCGGCAAAGCCACCCGATGGTGGAGTCCTTAGGCGTATAGCAAGGATTTTCGGTCTTCCGTCAGCTTCGTTCCAAGACAGGGAAGGACGACAAGCACCAATCCGATTTCGGGAATTGAAGGACGTACGCTGGCGTACTGCCAGTTCCAGATTACTGGAAGCATTTCGCGGCCTCACGCGCACATCTGGCAAATGAAGGACTTGCTTCACACTCCCAATCGGTTTCCCTGATCGCGCAGTAACAGACGGGCACGCGCTGTCATGAGACAGATGACGGAAAGATTTCGATTTGCCAGCGAACGTATCGAGGTAACCGCCCTCTTTGATGACGTCCTTGGGTTGGTGGACTTTCAAAGCAAAGCGAACCCGAGCGATTTTTTTGATCGATCGCGGCTTCGTCCATACGGTTGACCTCGACACGGATTACCAACTATTTTTCCCGCATGGTCCAAATCGCGGACCATGGTTCTAAATGGTGGTCCCGCAAGGCCCCGGTTTCCCACAATGTACGGCCATCCAAAGGTTGGTCGAAATCACATGCGTCCGCGCTCAAGTTCGCAACAAGCTGCAAACGTCGCGTTTCCCCAAGCGACCACTCGATGTGGATCACTTGACCATCGATTCCTGAGGACAAAACGAGAGCGTCATCTAGGCAAGGCACAATGGCGCGATTTCTGATGGAGATCAGCTCCCGGTAAAGAGCAAGGATTATGCTGTGGTCTGGTTTTGCCAGTGCCTCCCAATCGAGCTTTGCTGCCTGGAACGTTCCGAGACTCGTCGGATCTGGCGTCGTTGCACCACTTTCTTCATCGAAACCTGGTAGACGCGACAGTTCGTTACGCCTACCCTCCCTGACCTTCTCGTTCAACTCATCATCGAAATCGCAGAAGTACGGGAATGGTCTTTGCGAATTCCACTCTTCGCCCATGAAGATCATCGGTATCTGCGGCAACAGCAGGTAGATGCCCGCGAGCGCTTTGATTGCGTCGAAAGAAGCGGTGCGCGATAGCCGATCGCCATAGGCCCGATTTCCGACCTGGTCGTGGTTCTGGATGAAGGATATGAATGCGGTTGACGGCAGATGACCGCTCGGTTCGCCGCGCGGAGAGCCGCGATACGGCATTGTTTCGCCCTGATAGACAAACCCTTCTGAAAGCGCCCGGGCGGTCTTTCGAGGATCGTGGGCGTAGTCGGCATAATATCCGAAATCCTCGCCGGTGGCCGCCGCATGAAGCACATGATGGATATCGTCGTTCCATTGCGCGGTAAACAGCTGTGGAGTGCCGTCGTCATCCCGCTCCAGTAGCGCGCTTGAATTGTCTTCGTTTTCGACGATCAGGTGAATATGCCTGCTGCCGGCCGCTTGTCGCGCCGCTGCCGCAATCATCGTCAGAAGATGCTCGTCGCTGTCGTCCTTGATCGCGTGCACGGCATCGAAGCGTAATCCGTCGACTCGAAACTCGCTGATCCAGTAAATGACATTCTCAATGACGAAGCGACGGATTTCTTCCGACCCTTCATCATCGTAGTTCACGCCGTCACCCCATGGCGATGCATGCTTGTCAGTGAAGAGTGGGGCATAAGCCGGGAGATAATTCCCCTCTGGACCAAAATGATTGTAGACGACATCTAAAAAAACACTGATCTGTTTTTCGTGCGCAGCGTCGATAAATGCCTTGAGGTCCTCGGGGCGACCATAACTGCTTTCCGGGGCGTAAGGCAGCACACCGTCATAACCCCAACCGCGCTCACCGCGGAAATCATTGACCGGCATAAGCTGGATTGCGGTGACGCCGAGCGATTCCAGATGTGCGAGCTTGTCGATGGCGGCGCGGAACGTGCCCTCCTCCGTAAACGCACCGACATGCAATTCGTAGATGACGCTTTCTTTCCAGGGCCGCCCTGTCCAATCGGTCTGGGTCCACACGAACGTGCCGTCGCCGACAACTTCGCTCGGCCCATGGACGTCGTCGGGCTGGGAGCGGGACGCTGGGTCCGGGACGGCGGTCCCGTCGTCAAGGATGAAGCTGTAACGAGTGCCTGTCGCCGCTCCCTCAACCCGCCTGTTGAACCAGCCATTGCCGGCTCCTTCCATGGTCAGGTCTGGTTCCCCCTCTAGCCTCAGCCTCACGGCGGTCTGTTTGGGAGCCCAAATCCGAAAGGTCACACCCTCGCTATCGACAAGTGGCCCAAATGACAGCTGATCCATCTCAAAAAATCCTGGTAACTGGTCGACATCAAAAACCACTTGCCGACACCTTTGTTCCGGTCGACCGACGTCCGAAAAAGGACGGGAACATCCCTATCCCTTTGGAGTTTCTCCCGCGCCAATCATGGAGGGACTTTGATGACGAACGGTTCAAAGAGAGAAATACGAGCTGGCGATTGGACACGCCTCGGTGCGAACCCCGACAATGACGGGGTCAATTTCGCGATCTTCAGCGCCCATGCCGAACGCGTCGAGCTCTGCCTGTTCGATGAGACCGGGCAGACTGAAACAGATCGCATCACCCTTCCAGAATTCACCAACGAGGTTTGGCACGGCTATATTCCAGGTCTGAAGCCTGGAGCATTATACGGCTACCGTGTGCACGGTCCCTACGAACCAGAACAGGGTCATCGCTTCAATCCGAACAAGCTGCTCGTCGACCCCTATGCGCGCGAGCTCGTCGGCGATATCGCCTGGGGCCAGGCCCAATTCGGATACAAGATGGATAGCGACGACAAGGATCTGTCGTTCGACGCGACTGACAGTGCTCTGTCGATGCCGAAGTGCCGGGTGATTGACCCGTCCGACTACGATTGGAAAAACGACGAGAAGCCGCAAATCCCGTGGTCTAAGACGATTTTCTATGAGACACATGTGAAGGGCTTCACGAAGCTCCATCCGGCGATTCCGCAAGATCTGCAGGGCTCCTTCGAGGGGCTTGGGCACAAGGAGATCGTGAACTACGTCCGCAGTCTTGGCGTCACCTCGATCGAACTTCTTCCCATCCACTGGTTTCCGGATGACGCCCACCTGCTCGACAAGGGGCTTCATAACTACTGGGGCTACAACACACTCGGCTTCTTTGCGCCGGCGTCCCGATATTTCGGTCCGAAGGGCCTGTCAGGCTTCCGTGATATGGTCCGCGCCTTCCATGACGGCGGCATCGAAGTGATCCTCGACGTGGTCTATAACCACACGGCCGAGGGAAACGAAATGGGGCCGACCCTGTCGTTCAAGGGCATCGATAACTTTTCCTATTACCGCACCATGCCGGATGAGCCTCGCTATTACATCAACGATACTGGCACTGGTAACACCGTGAATACCTCGCATCCCCGTGTCCTTCAGATGGTAACCGATAGCCTGCGCTACTGGGCCGAAGACATGCATGTCGACGGTTTCCGGTTCGATCTCGGCACGATCCTTGGCCGCGAGCCCGAAGGGTTCGACCAGCGCGGCGGTTTCTTTGACGCCGTTGGCCAAGATCCGATTCTTTCAAGGTTGAAGCTCGTCGGCGAGCCCTGGGACATTGGACCCGGCGGCTATCAGGTCGGCGGCTTTCCGCCTGGCTGGGCCGAGTGGAACGACAAATATCGCGATACCGTCCGTGACTATTGGAAAAATACCGACGGGACGACGACGGATTTTGCGGCGCGGGTGCTTGGATCAGGGGATGTTTACGACCTGCGGGGCCGCCGCCCCTGGGCAGGTGTCAACTTCCTGACAGCGCATGACGGCTTCACGCTGAATGACGTCGTCTCGTATAATGAAAAGCATAACGATGCGAATGGCGAGGATAACAACGACGGCCACAGCGACAATCGAAGCTATAACTACGGGGCTGAAGGCCCGACCGACGATGAGGAGGTGAATCGCACCAGAGATCGTCAGAAACGAAACTTTCTTTCGACCTTGTTTCTGTCGCATGGCACGCCGATGCTTCTGGCCGGCGACGAATTTGGCCGGAGCCAGATGGGCAACAACAATGGCTACTGCCAGGATAGCGAACTCAGCTGGGTTCATTGGGAAAACTTGCCCCCATCAGCTGATGAGCTTCGCGCGTTTGTCAGCAAGCTTATCAAGCTTCGAAACGAGAATGCCATCCTCCGTCGCGACAACTGGCGCGACGGCATGACGGTGACATGGCTCAATCCAGGCGGCGGTGAACAGACCGAGGAGCAGTGGCAGGACGCGGGAAGCACGACGATCGGCCTACGCCTGACGTCTGCCGATGAACGCTGCGAGGGCATCAACGATGTCCTGATCCTGTTCAATCCCCATGACGGTCAGGTCGATTTTAGTCTTCCGGAGTCCACGAAGGGATGGGCAGTCGAGTTGAGCACCGTTGATCCTCAACAAGCAAGAGCAGGAATTGAGGACGCGACCTATGGGATGGAGGGACGAAGCTTAGTGCTGCTCACGCCGAGGTGATAGCGGAGACAGGCACTTATGTTCCTGTCCCCGCGGATTGATTTTTCCATGGTTCGCGAGACCGGTACAGCCGAAGCCTTCGTGAGAGATTATCTCCGGCGAGAAGGTTACCGTCCGCCTTTCGATGGGGATCGACAGCGCTGCGCTCCCAGCAACGATGTAAAGCGGGCTGTGAAACCTAAACGAAACGGCCTGGAACGAGTTCGACATCCCACGCGACCTCCCAAGGCCGCGCGGTCGTCCCGATGTGCCCGTTATAGGGCAATCCGAACGCCTTTGAGGCGACCCAGAATTCTCAGGGTGGTAGTCCTTGCCGCCGGCTCCTAGAGGACCCTCCTGACAAGTGGGCTCATCCGGCACAACCTTTCTCACGGACGCTCGCCACCAGCCAGTTCGACCCGGCGGGGGTGGAATTTAATCCTTCGCGACAAGCATCCTGACGTGAGCCAAGTGAGTTTCCAGCGCCGGCAGTGTTTCCTTGGCGAACCCGACGATCGTCTGGTCGTCGCCTGAGCCTGCGTAGGTGCGAAACAGCCCAACAGCTTCCATGTGCGCCTGAGCCTGCATGTCGAGATAAAGGACGTCAAAATCCTTTTCCTTGGCCGCATTCAGCTGGTCCAGCATCCTTTGATGCTTGGGAGCCAGCTCTTCCGTCGGCGGGACATCGATCTTCCTGCCAGCAGCAAGCGTCTTGAGCTTGTCGCCGGCCTTCTTGTGATCGGCGATGATGATCTTTGCCGCGTCTTTAAGCCCAGCATCATCCGCTTTCTGCAATGCCAGTTCGCTTGATCGAATTTCGAATTCGTTGGCACTTGTCACTGTCTTCACGAATGAATGCGTGTCGACCACTGTCATCGGTGCCGCGTCTCCCGCGGCCCTCGCCTTGATCTCGGCCGCCCAAAGCGGCTGACTCAACAATGTAACGGCGAGGGCTGCATAGGAAAGTTTGCGCATTTTGTTCTCCTTGGTCATTTCTTAGACCCGAAAGCATCGGTCAGATCGAGGTTAGCGGCATCAACGGCTGCCTTTGCCTTATCGACGACCTTCACCATGCCAAAGAACTCATGGGTGACACCATCGACATTGATCACATTGACCTTCACGCCGGCGGCTTTCAGTTTCTCGGCATAGGCCTGTCCTTCGGATCGCAACGGGTCGATCTGCGCCGTCACAACGGTCGCAGGCGGCAAGCCTGAGAGGTCTTTTCTCCCGACCAGGTTGATGCGGGGGTCGGACGTCTCATCCCTCGACGCAAAGACGTTCGCGATAAACCACTCCATGTCCGCCTTACCAAGGGGCAGCGCGTTGGCATTTTCTTGGTAAGATGGCGTATTAGTATCATTGCCCGCAATCGGATAGACCAGTAGCTGGTAGACGGGCATCGTGGTCTTTTTTTCCTTGGCCATCAGTGCGACGTTCGCAGCCAAATTGCCGCCGGCACTTTCGCCCGCCACGGCGACGCGCTTGGCATCGCCGTTTAGGGTGTGGACATTCTCCACCAGCCAGGCGTATGCAGCCCAGGCGTCATCATGCTGGGCCGGAAATTTGCTTTCCGGAGCGTGGTGATAATCGACAGAAATCACCAGTGCCTTGGATCCGAGCGCGAGAGCGCGTGGCGTGGCATCATAGGTGTTCAGATCGGCGACCACCCAGCCGCCACCGTGAAAGTAGAGCACGACTGGAAAAGGTCCTTCACCATCGGGAATGTAAGCACGGGCCGGAAGAGCGCCCCCGGCCGTTGGTAGGGCAAAGTCTCTCGTTGCGACCTTGGCCTCTGGATAAGGCGACAGTTTATGGTCACGCTGAACAGTACGGGCAGCGTCAGCCGGGCTTGCCTGCATGCGGGCATCGGGAACACTAAGTGTGTGGACAGGCTTCGCTTGCAGTGAGCCAAGGGCGTCGAGGACAGCTTGCATCTGCGCGTCGGGCTTGGCCTGATCCGCCAGCGCTACCGTCGCAAAGAGCGATAGGGCCGCAGCGGCACCGAACGAGCGGATCGAGTGAATTGGTAATGTCATTGTAGTTCCTTCTCGAAGCCGATTAGTTCTTAGGGGGTTCGATGGTCTGCTCGTAGGTGCCGATAAGCTCTCCCTTGCCAATGACATGGCCCGATGCGGCCGCAAGAAACGCGTCGCGGTCCGAGGTTGGTGGAATATCGAGGACTGAATCGAGCGCCAGCACTTGGAAATGATAGTGGTGAGGCGGGTCACCCACCGGCGGCTTAGGACCAAAATACCCGTGAGTGCCGGAACTGTTGCGGCCCTGATGAACACCTTCCGGCTCCAGCAGGCGAAGCTGTTCTTGGAGACCCTCGGGTAATTCCGTCACGGCCGCAGGAATGTTCCAGGCTACCCAATGGACGAACGGCTTGATCGGATGGGCGTCTGGGTCTTCCATGACGATTGCATAGGACGCTGCGCCCTTGACAGACTTCCAGCTGAGCGAGGGCGAGACACCGTCGGCATATTCGCTGTGCTTTTGCGGGATTGCTGCACCCGAAGCGAAGGTGTCCGATGAGACGGCGAGAGAGGCTTCTGTTTTGGTTTCGGGGCGATCCTTGGCAAGCGGGACGCCCACACCTTTTGCGCCTTGGTCTACCATGGGACCGGCCGGAACAGCCTCTGCTTTCGCGACCTTCGTTCGATCCCCTTTGTAGGAAATGCGATAGATGACGCCGTTGGTATCATCCGCCATCAACAGCGCGCCATCCATGGCGACGGCCAGTCCGACCGGACGGGCAAAATGCGCCTTTCCGCCGTCGCTGAGAAAGCCGGTGAGGAACGGCTCGATCGTTTTGGGCTGGCCGTTGTCAAAATGGATCCGAACGACCTCGTAGCCGGACGCCGGGTTGCGGTTCCAGGAGCCGCGCATGGTCGCGAACGCATCACCTTGATACTCTGCCGGAAAGGCCGACCCACTGTAGAACTTCATTTGCATCGGTGCGGCGTGTGCCGTGTAGCCGATCACCATCGGCATGCTCTGGTCGCGCCACTGTTCTTTCGTCAGGCCGCCCACGGGGGTTGACTGCGGGTAGATATCGCCAGCTCCATAGACGTGCGGCCAGCCGTACTGCTTGCCCTGCTCTAGGCGATTGAGTTCCTCGGGCTGTACCTCGTCCCCAAGGAGATCGATCCCGTGATCGAGACCCCATAACTCACCTGTCTGCCTGTTCCAATCGAAGCCGATCGTGTTGCGCAGGCCGGATGCGAAGATCGTACGGCTTTTGCCGTCGGGTGTTGAGCGCAGCATCGTGGCATTCTCGGGATTGCTTTCGTTGCAGGCGTTGCAGGTCGATCCGACGCTTATGTAAAGCATCCCATCCGGTCCAAATGCCATGACCCGGTTTGGGTGCTGTCCCGCGTCGGGAAGGTCGCCAATGATCATCTTGAGATCGCCGAGCGTGCCGTCATCCTTGATATCGGCGACAAACACTTCCTTGACTGTCACAAGATAAAGCTTGTTATCCTTGATCGCCAGGCCGTGTGCTTGGGCGCGGGACGCTACCCGGATCGGCGCGTTGTCAGCGCTCCCATCTCCATCGACATCCTTCAGAAGAAGCACATCGCCCTCTTCCCGCCGGCTGACATAAACATAGCCCTGTTCAGAAACAGCAATGATACGGGCATTGCCAAGGCCCTTCGCAAAAGGCTGGACGGTAAAGCCATCCGGCGTTTTGAGCTGTCCGATGCGGTCGCTGGTAGGTTGCAGCTTATTGGGTTTGAAGACGTTTGTCTCGATATGGACGTCGGTCCCGTCCCCCTGCTGCGCATAGGCAGTCGACACGAGCAGGAGTGCCGCAATCGCGGCACCGCAAGTGGTTCTGGATTTCATGATTGTTCCTCCGATGCGAATAGCGAACCTGCATCGACAGAAGATGTTCCCGATGCTTTTCGCTCCTGAGTGTGCACAGAATTGCTGGGCGCCCTCTTCAGACGTAGAAGGTCGCGTCATCGACTGTTTTTTTAGGCTACGTGAAGCAACATCGGCGTTCCCGAGGACGACGCGGAGCTTCATAGCAGGAACCGAATTTGGCGTTGTGCGGTTCGTGTCCTCAGAGAGCCCAAGGTATCCAACAAATCAGAGCAGCCGTAGGCACCGCCGGGCCAGAGTCTGTTCGATTTCGCTGCGGAACCATCCGGAATCGCTTTCGTTTGCCTGTCGGAAGGTGAACTGATGCACGAAGATGAAACAAAACTCGAGCGTATCGAAGAACGGCTATCGGTGGACAAAAGCTCTGTCTCGGATGGTAGTGTCATTGTCGCGACGACGACAGAGACCGTCCCGGCGTCCGCTACCATTCATCTGAGGCGAGATCACATAAGCATCGAACGGGTTCCCCTAGATCACATCGTCGACGACGTTCCCGAGGTTCGCGTGGACGGCGACACCACCATAATACCTGTGGTCGAGGAACGCCTTGTCGTTAAAAAGAAGCTTGTCCTTGTAGAAGAGGTTCGACTTCGTCAAAGGAGCACCATCCGACCGCAACGCGTCGAGGCCGAGCTGCGACAGCAGCGCGTGACGGTCAAGCGCATATCCGAAGACTTAAAGCCAGGGAGAAACATCATGGCTGAACTGTATAACGAGAATGCCCGAAACTTTGCCGCAGGCACTTACAATACCTTATCGGCTTTCTTTGACAGCCGAGGGGACGCCGAAGCTGCCGTTTCCCGGCTGAAAGACGCCGGCATCGACGAACGCGACATCCGCTTCATACCGGGCTACGAAGCCGACGGCGAAACCGCCAATGTTGCCAGCGAAGACCGCCAGGGCTTCTGGGCGGCACTCGGCGACTGGTTCTTCCCCGACGAAGATCGAGCCACCTACGCCGAAGGTCTGCGCCGCGGCGGGTTCCTCGTCTCTGTTTCCAATCTGAGCGACGCGCTCTACGAAACGGCGCATGACATTCTGGACGACGAAGGATCGATTGATATCGATGAGCGTGCGGATCTGTGGCGACAGGAGGGCTGGACGGCCCAGCGTTCGAGCGAGGACTTTGCATCCTCCTCATACGATCGCAACGCTGCAGAAGGTGATCTTGCCGTTCCTGATAGCATAAACGCCGACACTTACGACTCTGCAGGCGAGCAGCGAACGTTCGACACTGGAGTCGACGCGGTGGCTCAGGCGTCCTCCTCGCGCGAAGATGCTTTCGACGCAGGTTCGCGCGACGAGACCATCCCCGTCGTAGAAGAAAGACTTCGCGTCGGCAAACGGGATATCAGCAGCGGCTCCGTGCGAGTGCGCGCCTATACTCTCGAGCAGCCCGTTCGAGAAGACGTCAGCCTGCGGGACGAAAACGTCGAGATCGAGCGTCGTTCCGTGGATCGGCCGCTGACGGATGCCGACCAGGCGTTCCAGGACCGGACGATCTCTGCCGAAGAACATCACGAAGAAGCGGTTGTGCGGAAGGATGCACGCGTGGTCGAGGAGATCGGCATTCGCAAGACTGCATCAGATCGAACGGAAACGATCAATGAAAACGTCCGCAAGACCGAGGTCGAGATCGAGGACGATCGTGATGGTCTGTCGCAGTCGCAGACCGGCTCCGGCCAGAGCCAGTCGCAGGGGTTCCGTCGCGATTAATGTCACTGGTTGACAGTCGAGCGGCCCGCTTCCGGGCCGCTCCCCTTCAGATCTGAGATAGCGTCGCCGCACAACGACCGGGCGGCAGTAGACTGGCGCGCATGTGAAAGTGTCCAAACGGCTGTTCGCAGCGACTGTCCAATAGGTAGAGCCGCATTCTCTTCGGCATGATCATCGGTCTAGCCTTCGTCGATGGACCAATTACTCAAATGCATCAGGGCGAACGCCGGCATCGCCTTCGACCGCTCTCTGGAATGACGCCGCCCGCCTTATCAAGTTAAGAACATCCACTTGCTTTCGGTCGATGTTTTGTCGGAACTGGCTCGGACGAGGCTCATACCCACCGTTCGGCCGCCCTCGGTTCGCCTATGTGTGGTGAGTGGTCTTCTCGCTATGCATCGTCTAAGACGGCTCGTCGTTGACTCTGCGCTGCCTTTTGCGGCCCGAGGGCGCTTCGCCGGGTGTCGCGGCGAAACGCTCTCTGGCCAAGACAATATGCACCTTCGTCCCTCCTGGCTGAAGTGCGAACCATTTCGCTTGTCATCGACCTCCGGTCTCGATGACAGCGTCGCTTTGTGCCCTTCCTCCTGTGTAAAAGGACAACGCATGATCAGCCCTTGGTGAACGCGTGCGGTCAGTGTTTGCCTCACTTCGTGAGGTGGGCTTCGACCTTCTTGCGGGAGTTGCCGACGCTCTTGATGGCCTTTTTGACGGTGTCTTTTGACACATCTTTCTTGTTGGCTTCGTAGCGGACCTCATGATCTTGGCCACCGGCCACCTTCGCGCGATCCTGAGCGCGGCCTCGAGATGTCGTTTCCATTGTCGTACCTCTATCTGTCCTTCATCGCCGAACTGGCGACAAATTCGAAACGGGCGGTGATTCAGTAGGTTCCATAGCAGTCCTCTTGCTTTATGCAGCGCTCGCAGAACCGCGACATGAAGGCGTTGCAGGTCAAGGTCGGTGAACTCATCCGGTCGAACGAAGCCGGCAACCACATGATCGGGATCGAGCGTCTACAAGCGCGGGAACTGGTCTACTATCAGACCGGCGTTTCGCTGCGCTGACGTTCCTCGGCCTAGTCCTCAGCGACGTCAGCAACGCACTCAGCCCTCTCGGTCAACTTCTGGCTCATCTCGCGAGGCTGCTGCTCGTCAAGCTTTTCGATGCCGGCGAGCTTGTTCTGTACCTGCGATGTCAAGATTAGCGCGTCAAGCTTTGCTCGAAGAGCGCGTCGATGGCGGTTCTGCGAGTTCTGCAGGACGAACCCATCAGAAAGGTGACAATTGTCGTGCTGATGTTGAGGACGAGTTGCCAACGTCCGAATAACCGATGAGAATGGCCAAAGATCGCCCAGACGAGGACGAGGCCAATTGCAATCACGAAATCAACCGGCCGCCCCACCATTCGGCGATCGCGGTTGCGAATTTGCAAACACAAGTTCGACTTGCTGCTCTTGCTCAGGTGTGCCTCTGGTAGCCCGACCTATGATAACGCGACATCGCTCGGGCTCGTTCCGGCTCTGACCTAATGGACAGCGGCGGACGTGGGCGCGTTCACTCTCGTCGCCCAGCGGCCCACATAGGTTCCGATGAGCAGCGTGGTGAGCTCGTCGAGAGATCTGTGACCGTCGTTGAAGAATTGGATCGCGGCAGCGCCGAGCGTATGCGAAGCCTGGTCGTCGGGAACAACTTCGTAAAAGCGGTACCACGCTTGAACGGCCTGCGAAAGCATGCTGAAATCTTCGTCACGTGTCGGCATCAGAATTCCTCCAATACCGGGATCTAGAGCCCTCAAGACCCACATCAAGGTCTGAACGGATCCGCGAGACAGCAGGGCCTCAACGATGTCGTCTTTCGATTGATAACGCCGGACCCTGCTTCCGAATTAAACTAGATTGCGCTATCGCTCGCCAGCGAAACGGGCGCAAGCGGCTCGGAGCTGAGGCACTCTCGCACCTTTTGGAGGACCGGCCGCGATAACGCACCGCTTTTCAAATCTTCCGCAATCAGTAGCAACTGCCGTTATTGGAGGGATCTAACCGCATGGGATGATCTCGATCCAGTTGAGAGGTCGCTGTCATTGGAGTAAGCCGAGGTCGAAGGCGGCCAAGGTCGACGATCTGCGGCAACATCGCGTGTCGCTGGACCGACAGCCGTGCGCGTTCGATGTGCTCACCCCCGGCAGAACGCCCGCGCCGGCACGCGGCGCAAGCGCTAGGTCATCGGCGAAGTGTCGGCGTTGCTGGAGGACCGATCCACGTGGCTCCGTAGGGAGGTTCGGTCCGAAGCGCTGAATCCCTTCCAATCGATCCGGCACTTCATGGAACTCCCGGACAGTTTCGAAGTTCGCGGACTGAGAGACATGGAGGTGAGCCTTGCCCCGATATTTCCTCGTTATCCGAAATGACAAAGGCCTGATCGAAGATCCGGATGGATCCGTTCTCGCCTCCCTCGGAGAGGCTGAGGCCGAAGCGATCGACTGCATGCGCGAACTTGTCGCCAGCTCGATCGTTTCCGATACGGAAGCGCCTGTCGCCATCGAAATTTGCGACAGCGCGGGCAATACCCTAAGCGAAGTGTCAGTGCTGGATGCGCTGCCATCCTCGCTACGCCGCCACGTTGTTCGATTTGTGCAATGATCGACCTTCGCTGGTGGCGACCCTTGCCCTGCTGTCATGTTCGCCTCGCCCGAACTTGGCCGGTACGTGCCCAAAACGCCGAGGTCTCGTGAGGTATTGATTTGTTATGATGATTGCTGACCGCGTCGATGATAACCTGGGCTCGATCTCGCACGCGTCATTGCCTGGCGTTCGAACTGGCCAACGCCTAGACGGCGAATGACCTAGCGGCGATCTCGTCGACTGCCAATTAATAATGCGAGAGTGCTCGTCTTAGAATTTTCCAGTTGCTTTGTGGCCGACGGGCCAACACTTCGAAGTTCGTGATACACCGCCAGGAAGCCGATGCGCGCCTCCATGCGAGGCAGGCCAAAAAACTCCGGGGTTTCGGAGTCTCTCCTTGGCGAACGCCTCGTTTCCGGCATCGATATCAAGGCGGCGGGTCTGTGGCGACGTCGCTGGCGTCGCGACGACGCTTTCTTGACTTCGCAACGGTCCTCGCCTCCCGGAGCTCGTCGAGCGTCGGTTGCCACCATCCCCGAAGCCGCTCATATTCACCTGGTAGTGTCCGAGCTGGCCAGGTCTGAACAAGTTCCTCCAGGGTGGCGCCCCGCCATCCCGCCCACACATGCTCCTCATCGGCATATGGATGATGTTCAGCAACTGCTTGCGGGTCGACGAGTTCGCCTGTGATCTCAGTCAGGACGACAATCCCGTAGGCGGTTGTTGCCACAGGCCGTCCCAGTGGTGGGAGATCGTCGCTTGGGACAGGCAGCCGCTTCCTCCGACGCTCGGATGTCTTACGCTTCGCTTTCGCTTCCTCTTCGGTACCTTTGCGGGCCTCTGCACGTTTGCGCCGCTCCTCCGGCTCCGCTCTTGTCGCAGCCTCCTCGACGGCTTGCCATCGATGCTGAAGCTCGTCATACGAAGCGTAGGGTATCTCCCACACCTTGTCGTCGCGATTCCAGCGGGCAAAGGATATCTGCCGCAGCTCGTCGACGACCGTACGGGAGTACGGAGTGCGGATCCGAAACCCCGTCGGGATGACCTCCAGGTAGGGGGAGAGGATTGGCTCGAATTGAAAGGCATCGCGTCCGCGCTCTTCTTCGTAAGGCGCTCTCCGGTCAGCTTCGGACGCGAGCCATCGCTCGATACGCCGCCGTGCTGTCTTGCCTGGGACAGTCCACGCCTGAAGGGCGTCGCTCCATCGTGCATTCGGGAATGTCTCCCGGAACCGGGCAACAGTCATCCGATCGAAGGCGAAGGACACCGTTTCCCGCAGCGGCCCATCGGTCTTGTTTTTATGGTCTGTCGCGTCGTCCATCTCTCCTCCTGCTGTACTAACGTACGACCACGGCGCTCGTTGCGCGATGGAGAGTAGGTGAAACTGACGGGCGTGGCAGCTTTTCGAAAGTCGCACTAGCGAGACGATCTTTCAAAAGCAGGCGTGGTGATCGGACCCCCGCAGTGGGCTTTGCCGGCCGCTTGGATTGCTTTAGCCGAATGGCTTCACGCCACGGGTTGCGTGTGCCGGTCGTTCGCCAAGCGTGGGGTGGTATTCCCATTGCGCACGTCCTATTTCGAGCTTCGCTCGTATAATCTAGAAACGGTCTGTCAGCGCCGGCATTTGGGCACGGCTTGCTGTGCCTCAACGACACCAAGAGATGCTTGAACCCATGGCGTCGAGCCCATCAGACCAGCCTAAGCCGTCGCAACCGTCGTGAACGTGAAGCGCGTCTCCTCGGCCTCCGACCGGACGTTGATGCGCCCACTGTGCGCCTGGGCGATCTCGGACACAATGTAGCGGCCCACCCAGCCCCTGCACGACCAGCTTTATATCGTCGCTCTCGAAGGGAAGGAAGAGCTTCGCGATTGCTTCTTTTGGAATAAGACTGCCGCCATTGCGCACTCCGATATCAAGCGTTACCGCCTCGTGCCTGCTGATTAACTCGATCGGCAAATGCGGATCGCCGTGGGTCACGGCGTTGGAGAGCAGGTTTGAAACCATCTTCGCGATGCGCAGCCTGTCGAACCAGACGGTGGGAGGCAGATCCTCCACGAGAGATATCTCGCGATCGACATGCGCTACTCACTTCCTCGACGACGTGCGCAAGGGCCGCAGCGAGCGCGCGTCGTTGCAAAGAAAGTGCGATATCACCGCCCATCCTTGCACGGGCAAGGTCCATGATGGGGACTCCTCTGCGCCTGGACGAAAACGTTCATGAGAAGCGTTCAGTGGATGGTGTCGCTGGAAACTGGCGGCGCTGGGCAAGACCGCCGCCAGACGTGTCGGCTAGGCGGTGCGCCTGACCATCCGCGCCAGAGCGATGAGGATGCATGCGCCAATGAAGCCAGCGATCAGGTACCCGAGCCAGCCGCCCAGCACGACGCCAAACAAAGAAAGAATGAAGTTGGCAACGATAGCGCCAACGATGCCCAGGATGATGTTCATGAGGACGCCCATGTTGCTCTTCATGAACATCTCTGCGAGCCATCCCGCAATCCCACCGATAATGACTGCGGCAATCCAGCCGATACCTGCTTCTTCCATAATGACGTTCCCTTTTCGAATTACTTTCAATGGCATCCGGCCATCCGGAGACAATGGAACCCCGAAAGTGGGGCTTTGTTCCGTGACTTACGGACCCATCCCCACGTAATCCGCAAGCTAGGCTGAAAAGGCGTGAGGGAGTTTCTAGGCACCGTCGCAGCCGATGACGGGGTGGCAACGCGTATCACTCAATGCTCGCGGGAACCAACCCTACGGCTCGACATTCACTATCCAAGCGCGGGCCGTCTAGCCGGACGCGATAGGGATGGATAAGGGCAGCGGTTTTCGCATTCCCGCTGTGACCGACAAGCGTTCGCCGAACCAGCATCGCGCTGCCCATTGCAACCGAGAGAATCCATGACTGAGGATCTGCAATCGAGGAGGATCGCCTGGTTTGCATCCCTGCCCTCCGTCTTGCCGGTCGAGATGACCGGCATCTGGCGCGGAGAGGGCATCCCATCAGGACACCCGCTCGATGGCGTCCTCGAAAATCTGCAGTGGTTTGGAAAGCGTTTCCATGCAGACTTGCGCGCCGATGCGCTTCTTTTTCAGTGGCGACCCGGCCGCCTCGTTGCAATTGAACCGGCGTTCTTTCCTATCAGGATAGCGATCTGCCTTAATAGGTTCGGGAAAACGACCGTTGCCCGAAACTGGTTTTTTCATTTTCACAGGATGGTTCTCGCCAAGCGAACGACGGCATCCGTCAAACTGCGCACAATCGAAGGCGCGGAAACTGCAGCCATGGTCTACGACCGACAGCCGATCGTCGATGTCTTCCGCCGCATTGCAAGTAACGAAGTCGCGGGAATGATGGTGGTTGAGGGCGACCACAGACGCTTCTTCTTTCGGCTTCGCCGCGTTGACCTCCCCGGCAAGGCTCCATAAGGGACACGGCTCTACGGCCTCCGGAGTGTCGCTACATCGTCGTTCGCCGGCTCGTTGACGAGGCAGATCAGGAGCTGAAGGTTTGGACCGATCGCCGGTCAACGAGACCTACGGACGGAAATTTACGCGGGCATTCTTTGGCGTGCGAACGGCAGCCGGAACAACCAAGGCTCCTGGTGGTTCGAGACCTGTTCAAACGCTGAAGGAGACGGCAGGCACATGAAAACATTCGGCATCGCGTACGTCGCAACCCTTTTGTCTTTCCTTCTTGTTGATGCCGTGTGGTTGGGCGTAGTCGCAAAGAGTTTTTACAGACAGCAGCTCGGCGATCTCATGCTGCCCTCCCCAAGCCTTGGCGTCGCCGCAGCTTTCTACGTCTTATTCGCGATAACGATTGTAATCCTTGCAGTGCGGCCCGGCTTGGGTGCAGGTTCGGTCTGGGTCGCAGTTGGATACGGCGCCGTACTGGGGATTGCAGCATACGGTACATATGACATGACCAATCTGTCGACGCTGAAGGGATGGCCTCTACCGTTAAGCATCGTTGATATGATCTGGGGAACCGTGCTGACAAGCATCGCGAGCGCTTGCGGGTACGCTGCTGCCCGAACATTCGGCTAGGCCCGCGAAAGGGATCCGAGAAATTGGCCGGCACGATCTTTCTGCCGTGCATGAGAATGAGAACAACGACGTCGAGAGGTTCGGCGCCAATCACGCTGGGGACCCAAGTCGATGCGATTTTTGGCTTAATCGCCTTCGCTCGGAACAGGTCACGCTGAACGAGGTTTACGGAAGTCGTTGGAGAAAGAGGGTTGATAAGTCAACGATCATAGATGTTGATTTTCAAGTCCAATGGGCGGTGCCAGTTCATGTTCGGGTCGGAAACGGGGGGTCGTGAACGCATTGACGGTCCCGACGCTGCGTTGTCGGTGCTCCGATCCGGTTGGCCCTCAAATCAAAGTCCTGAGTTTTGCCTCGCACGAGAAAGATGCATCAAAGCGGTCACTCAGCATGCCAGCGCTGAACTTGCTCGCGAGAGCTTCTTAACCGCTGCAGTTGAAGCGAAGGTTCTCGCTTGATGCCCTATCGGTAGGATCTACCGCGCGTGGGCGACTAATCGTGGCACACTACCGCGCGTGGCCGCCTGCCAAAGTCAACAATGGTCAAAATGCGGAACAGCAGGTTTCGCCACTGGCGCGCTCGAAACTTTCTGCTCGGCCCGAAGTTGGCGAAGTATGTCGCACCTTGTCACCACCCGGCTTCGACGGCTGCTCGTCGCTCTGAGCTCAAGATCCTGGAAAACCCTGCCTTCCGAGGTTGGCCGGGCAACAGTCATACATGCACTGCAGACGGGGATGGTCGATGTCCGAGTAGGGCACAACCGCTGCCAGGAATACAAGTTGACGGTGATCGGCAGAGTGTTAAAACGCCGCATTCAGTTACGGAAAAGCGATGGTGGCTTGGTGATCACCGACGATTAGTCGAACGTGCGTGATCCGTCACGTTAGTAATCTAAAACTGTCTGCTCGCGCGTCATAGCAAAGTCGTGCTCATCGCATAGTTTCGGGAACTTGCGTCAGACTTCAACGTTGTGAGACTTCACGAAAAGGATCCACCGATGTCGACAGAAAATCCGCTTGGAATGCCCATTCCCATGGGCGTGATCACCGCTGATGACAATCTTGCGCATACCGAGGTCGCTGCAATCGAGCAAGACAGTGTCGCGGAGGACAATCCTTTGTTCGATACCCTCTGGCTTGCCCCAATGAAGATTGGTCTGGCCACCACCGTGACCGTGGCCGCCTTGTCGCTCAATCCTTTCTTCGCACTGAGTGTTCTGCAGCCGGCTCATTCGCCCGCCTGATACAAACTTAGAGGATTGATGATTTGACCGGTATGCCGAAAGATCAAGGCCGCGTGCTGGCAACGCCGCTGGAGATCCAGAGAGCCCGTGCGATCCTGGCACTGGTCAGAGGACCTGTACAGGTCCTTCCTACAACTTCAGAACACGAAGTTTTGCCCTTTGCGATCGGGCTCTTTGAGGAGCTGAAGGCGATGCGCAACGCCGAAGTATCTGTATCGGCGCTGCGCAGAGCGACCTCTGCCTACGTGCATTCCAGACGTTATTATCTTGCCTCGGCTCGCGATGGCGCAATGCGGCATGGCCTTGACGGACGACCCGGCGAGCCGGTCAGTGACCGGGACCGGGCCGCCGCGATCGAAAGTGTGCGAGCGCTGGACGAAGCCCATGGACGGACCACCGCGCCACCTGTACCGGTACCCGTCGACAAGGCTACTCTCATCAAGTCAGGTTTGCTTCCTCGCGCCAGCCGTAAGGATGTGGACCTCAGTGCTAGCCGCAGCTGAAGACGAAACAGTGCGCGCTACAACGTCAAACCCATAATCCGCCGCAATCAACGACGAAATGCACGGGACTTCAAACACCGGCTGCGGATCAGCGGTCGTCCCACTGACAAGCGACTACACGACGTTGCGCACCGCCATTTCAAAAAGCTGGCCAACACCGAGACCTCTATGCCCGCAGGTATCCTTTGGGGCTGAGACGCGCTGTCGTCACAATTGCCTTTCGAGGAAGGCGCTGACAAAGGAAATGGCCTCAGCAAGTTCATGATCGCGTCATGACCAACGGGACGAACACGCTCTCGCCGATCAAACTAAACTACCTTCTCCATATCGACCGACACAGCGAAAGCCGACACTTTGATGACGATAGTTTGTTCCGAGGCCGAGACCGCCGGGTTGACTAGTTCACAGTCGCGGTTGGCATGTGATCAACTATGCCTGTTAGGAGCGTCAATTGCCATCATGCCGCAGCGCCGTCATCGATCTCGCGAAGTTGCAGGTAGGATTGCACAGTAGCAGACGAGGACGGCCGCACCGAGCACGGCAAAAGCAAGTGTCAGGATAAGCATGTTCGACTCCCCTTTGTTGCAATCTGCCTGTGCCTAGACTTAATAGCCAGCAAGTGTACGCATCCGTACAATGTCTAATGCCTGCGATCTTCTTGCGACTGCCCGCGCGATCACGCGACCCTCACGATGGGCGTTGCGAAAGTAACTAACCAGGCCCGGCGTCATTCCGGCGAACAATAGGCCTGGGATCGAACAGCTGACACGATCGCGCTCCACAATGGGATTTCCTCTTGTATCGATTACTCCAATATCTGCGAGCACGTTCCCGAGATCTGCAGAGTATCCTGTCGCCAATATTATGATGTCAGGCTCGATAACATCTCCGCCTTTCAAATGAACACGTGCGCGATCAACGCTGACCACCTCAGGCACGGTCTCAGCTTTTCCCTCCCTGATCGACCTAATCGCCCCGTCATCAACCGGAATCGCGACGTGTTCGTCACGCAGCCTCGTGGCTGCACCCTTCGGCGAGCCCGGAAGACCGAGCTTGCGGACGTCGCCGAAAGCAAGCCGTTGGGTCAATGCAATCGCCAGGTCAGACATTCGAGCGGGGAGCAAGTCCATAAGCGGCGAAAGACGATGCACTGCAATTCCCCTCAGTCTCTTCGGCAGGACTGCCGAACCGGAGCGGATCGAGAGCCATGTCCGCGTTTCCGGCACCCGTGCTAGATGATTGACGATATCAAAACCCGAATTGCCGCCGCCGATAACGAGGATTCGTCGCCCCGCATAGCGCTTCGCGTCACCAAATTCCGAGGCATGCAGGCGCTCTCCGGAAAAGGTTTCGATGCCATCGATCAACGGCTCAATCGGTCGGCTGTCGCGCCCAGTGGCAACAACGACGCTTCGAGCAACGATAACGCCCTCGCCAGTTTCTAGCCTGAAGGCTGCCGCTTGCTGAGAGATGGAAAAGACATCGACGCCGCTCCGTACCCTGAAACGGTGTTTAAGGGCAAAATCCTCCAGGTGACGAACGACATCGTCCCGTCTTGGAAAGGCCGGCGTTTTGTCTGGGTACCGAAGGGCGGGCAAATGCGAGACACTTCGATGGGTGTTCAAGGTCAATTGCGGATGCCGGCTCCTCCAGGAGCTTCCCAGCGAAGCGCCGCGGTCCAAGACAAGCGGATCTATGCCCCGATCGCGCAAGTGATATGCGACCGTTAGGCCCGCGAGCCCCGCACCGATGATAACTGTTTCCTCGACGGGGTGCGATGATTCCATACGGCGACCATGGTCAAAACCGTGCGCGATGGCAACACCCTCAGAGCAACCGTACACAAGGGAACGCTAATGCGCCCTTTTCGCTAGGCGAAACTAGCGAACTGTGCGCAGCTATCAGGCACGGGGGACTCAACGATGCCAAGCTTTCGACAGATGATTGACGGGTTCATGGAGCGTCGAGTAGCGCATATTCCGGCTCTGCAGGTCTCCTCGGATCAAAAGCTAGCGCTCTGTCGGCAGCATGGAGATTTTGCAGTCGCCTACTCCACAGCCGTGCAGGAAAATCTCAAGCACTTCGGAGACGACCGGGGCTACCTGGCATACGCGACAAAGATGGGACACACGTTCGTCCTCGGTGACCCCGTAGCGCCTAGAGCCGAGCGGGAAAGGTATATCCAAGAGTTCGTCAAAGCCGCGGTCAGCCCTTGTTTCGTACAAGTCGGCAAGGAGACGGCATCTGTTCTGTCGAGGCTTGGGTACCGTGTCAACCACATGGGCGTCGACACCCATATTGCCTTTGACCAGCACAGCTTTGCCGGCAAACGCAACGAAACCGTGCGCTACTCGGAGCGCTGGCTGATCAAACAAGGTTATGCCATCATCGAATGCGACGGCACCAAAACGCAGGCCGAGCAGATCAAATCCGTGTCGGAAGGATGGCGCTCTGGGCGCATCGTCAGCCGACGGGAAATGTGCTTCTTAAACCGCCCATTTTTTCCGGACCTGTCACCCCATATGCGACGGTTCGTCATTCTCAACCCAGATGGCGCAACTGTTGCACTGCTGGATTTCGATCCTATTTTCGAAGATAGCGTCGTGAAAGGCTACACCGCAGCGTTTAAGAGAAAGCTTCCCGGCACCACGCCTCATGCCGAGATCGGCCTGACGAAGTTCGCAGCCGACAGGTTCCGGGAAGAAGGTCACGCACGGGTTACATTGGGCTTGTCGCCACTGGCCGCCATAGAATCCAGCGGTTTCACTGAGAGCCGACTTTGGCGTGCCTTGTTCCAGCGGGCGTTTCATTCAGACAGGATCAACACGCACATTTTCAACCTTCGAGGCCAGGCCGCTTTCAAACGCCGCTTTCATGGCGACGAGGTACCAACATATATCGCGTTCAGACGGCGGACACCGCTGGAAATGATCGCACTCCTCAGACTTCTAAAAACGCTCTGAGGCGCGTGAGGCGAGGCGCACAACGAGCTAACTTGTATCAACGGGTTGTTGCTGCCATCATGGTGCTGACGTCAGCGCTCGGCATCTACCTCCAGCCCGATTGCCATCCGGCTTAACATTCCTAACCCAAGCCTTGGGGCACGCCGAACAGTCGGTGCGCCTCACCCGAAAGAATGCTGTGAAGGGCCTCGCACCGCCCCGACTGTGAGCAGCAGTTAACAGCCCGCTTTACTGCGTCAACCGTGGAAGGCCGGTGGCAGCAACCTGGCCGATCGACTTGAAGGCGGCAGTCAGCTCGGTCGCATTGTCGGCGTAAAAGAATGTAGCCGACGACGTGGCGCACTTCGACAGCAAGTTCTTGCCTTGGTCGGAAGCACTAAAAGCGACGGTGTAGACGGTTACATTCTTCGACTTCGCGGTGGCGCAATGTGTCAGGGTGTTCTTATCGTCAGACGATGATGAGTTCTCGCCATCCGTCATAAAAACGATAGCCTTGTTCGGCGTTAGCCCGTTCTTTTTTTGGTGCTCTGTTTCCTCGGTGCCTGACAACAGCGCGTCAAGGGCAACTTTGAATGCCCCGGTAGAACTCGTTCCACCCGTCGGCGTCAGTTTGTCGATGTAAGAGTCGGATGCCGACCAACCCCAGGCAAGGGCAGTCTCAGCCTGTTTTGCCGAGTTGTAGGACACCGCGCCGGTACGGATCAGGCTCGCGCTCGGGTCTGCCGTCGCGAAAGTGCTGAACAACGTGTCCGAGGCCAGTTTCAGTGCTTCAATACGCTGGTAGTAGCACGGCGTCTTGTTGCCACCGTCCTTCACAGTGCTGGTGTTCGGCATATAGTAGTAGCGGCATGCCGTGGTAAGCGACTTGATCGATGTCGTGCTCGTCTGCATTGATCCTGATCGGTCGAGCACGAGAAACATCGATAACGAATTACTGGCCCCACGCGCCGACGTCGAACGACTGCTAACAGGGATGGTGACCGAATCCTTGTTGAAGACACTCATCAGTGGTGACAAATTCAGCGTATAGGTATAGCTCACGTCGACCGTGTAGGTCTTGCTGTTGTTCGGTCCAGAAATAGTGGTGACACTGACCGACGGGATAGCACTGACGCCTTCCCCCGACATCTGGCCCTTGAAGTAATCGCTAGCGAGCGCCTTTGCTTGTGTTTCCGTGATGTCGTCGTCAGCAAGTGCCGACGATGCTGCGAGCGCAGCACCATCAGAGTAGTTCTGAAGGTTCTGCTTCGATAGCAGCATGTTGGAAAAGTCTATAGCGAGGCCGGCTGAACCGATCAGTACCGGCATGAGGATGGCGGTCATCATGCCAAAGTTGCCGTGACGATCCCTTGCAAGCTCTTTCAGTAACTCTCTCATGATGCTCCCCAGCGTCCGTGGCATCATGTTTCTGCGGAGGACCATAATTCCAAGTTACTAACCTCATCGAGGCCAACTGTATTCATTCGAGACAGTTAACTTGAGATTAGCGAAGCGGGACCTTTCAGAGGTCGGCACGGGTTCAGTACCGGTTGAAGGGAGCCCAAACCAGGTGTCTTGTATCTCGACTGACGCCTCTGTGCAAACCGCGCCGCCTCACAAGATGAGACTGAAGAACATCCAATCTAGCAGAGCATTCCGCCCCGTCTTTTGGACGGTCGCAACCCTATATACCTGCTCCGTGTTAAGGGCTGTCATTCGCCATGGTTACGTCCATCAACCGCGGATCGTTCATGCCCTTGAAGACCAGCTCGCGTCGAGGCCCCACCCTCGGCGACCAGGAGGTCGAAATGTTCTTGTTCTCGCACTCTTTTTCGCGTGCCGTCTTATGGAGAAGTCGGGCGAGGTCGCCCGTAAGATCTCCATCTGCGCCGTCGGGCCATCGGAACCGAGTTCAGCAGTCCGGGTGACAACATTTTGTCCACCGTCTCGGAATTTCGCGGCCTTCTCAATCACTGTTATGTCGAAGCCGTTCCTGCCAAGTCCCCAAGCTGCAGCACATCCAGAAATACTGGCGCCTGAAACAAGCACCTTGTATGTCATAACTTCCTCCGTTTGGTCAAAAATAAGGCCGATGGATGGGCGATGATTCCTCGAGCGCATATCCATCGGCCTTATAGGTGTGGACAACTCTTGATTTACTGGTTAACGATTAATCTACGCAATCGCGCAAAGGTCATCCATGCCTCGGATCACGGCCATCTCCCAAATTGACATCGATGTCGGCCAGCGCATCCGCGGGCGGCGAAAGCTTCTGGGTATGACGCAGTCAGCGCTTGCCGAGGGTCTTGGGATCACGTTTCAGCAGATCCAGAAGTATGAAAAGGGCACGAACCGAGTAGGATCCAGCAGACTCCAGCACATTGCGACCATCTTGGGCACGACGCCGAGCGCACTTTTTGGCGAGCAGATTGACGGTGTGGCGTCGACCATCCCTGAGCTTGGAGCGATCGACGACGTGCTGGGTTCTGCTGAAGGCCTGGCGCTGAACAAGGCTTTCGTCGCCATTAAAAACCCGGCCATTCGCAAGTCTATTGTGAGCCTGGTGAAGGTTCTTGCCGAGGATGAATAGACCCTTGGCCCCTCACCTCGGCAGCGTTTCGTTCGGTCGTCCAATCTTAGCTCCCCTTCACGGGAGCTGATAGCGAACTACATCCACCCCATGCGCCTGGAAGGAAACGCTAGCCACGGATCTCTTCACGACGACTGCCTTTGCAGTGCTGCTCCAAGTCATCGCAATCGATCTTGTCCTAGCGAGCGACAACGCCGTGGTCATCGGCCTGAGAAAAGCAAGCGCTGCGACGGTCTCGGCCGCGCACCACCGCCGCAGACCTCTAACTGCTCCCACGTGTTACAGGGATCTCGTAGACCGAGGCCCTCTGCCCTGGAGAGGTGTCGTTCCTCATGCACACCGCCCCACTTCAGGGTTGCTTCCCGCATCAACGTGGGTACAAGTACGGTCGCTGGGAAATCGTCTATCGCGAGGGAAATGACTTTGCCAAACGGAACCGTGAAATTCTTCAATAGTGAGAAGGGATTTGGTTTTATCAGCCCCGATGGTGGCGGCACGGACACGTTCGTCCACATCTCGGCTGTTGAACGGTCGGGCCTGAGCACTCTGCGCGAAGGGCAAAAGGTAAGCTACGAGATCGTGCAGGACCGGCGGTCCGGCAAGGCGGCGGCTGAAAACATCAGCGCTCTCTAGCGTTCGTTTGCCGCGGCCCCTGGTCGCGGCCAACTCTCGTTCGACTATAGATCGAGCTTTACGGTACGAAACTCGCCGGACGCGGCACAGAGGACGGCGCCCGCATCCTCCGCTTTGACTCCAGCCCGAAAGAGGACTTCTGGCCACGCGTTTGGCCTTTCTTGATCGCTTTTCCACAGTCTCCTTCGGATCGCATTCGACAGCCGGCCGTCAACCCGCTTCCTGTACGATAGCCGCTCCATGCCGACAGTCTTTTCGGTTTGTAACAGGGGGTTTGAAACCCGTCGGCGATGATCCAGGACACCACGAGGACTTTAGAACTTGACCCTAAAGCTCGCCTTGATGTTGCGACGTTCGCCATAAAAGCATCCCTGTCCAGTATAGCATGTCGCATAGTAGGCCTTGTCGAAAAGATTGGAGACGTTCAGGGCAGCTTCCCATTTGTCTTTCTCAAAGCGCAAAGCGGCGTCAGCGACTGTGTAACCGGGTACGCGAATGCTGTTATCTTCGTCACCGAAGGAGGAGCCAATGTAGCGAACTCCCGCGCCGACACTCACGCCAGGCAAGAAAGAGTCCTCGTCGAACGTGTAGTTTGCCCAGAGAGCAGCGGTATGTTCCGGCACCAGCGACGGCCGATTACCAGCGTTCCCATCATTGCTTTTTGTGATCTCGGCGTCGAGAAAGGTGTAGGCCGCGCTGAGAGATAGCCCGAGATCGAGCTCGGCCTTCGCTTCCACTTCAAAACCGCGATGCCTCACCTCGCCGGTCTGTACGGAAAAATTGAAGTCGTCGGGATCGGCCGTCAGCACATTGGATTTGGTAATGTCGAAGACCGCTGCGGTGATTGATCCGTCGAAGAAAGCAGGCTCGTATTTCACGCCGAGCTCGTATTGCTTGCCTTCCGATGGCACGAAATTCGCCCCTTCTTTCGTCTGCCCTAGATTGACAAGGAACGATTCCGCATAACTGGCATAGGGCGTCAGCCCGTTGTCGAAAAGATACGCCGCCCCGAACTGCTTGACGAACGAATGGTCGTACTGCTTCGTCGTTTCGGGCGCCAAACGGTCATCAGTCTTGTTTTCGACCCACGCCTGGCGTAGCCCGAGCGAAAGAACCAGATGATCGTCAACCTTCGTCTGGTTTTGAAGATAGAGCCCTAACTGACCAACCGTTTGCTCATAATCCTCAATGATAGACGGCGTGACGACCGGCGCGGAAACATCCGGGTTCAGAATGTCGAGGTCCGGCCCCGGGCCGTATCCGTTTCGCCCGTCAACGTTCCATCTGTTATAGTCGAGGCCGATCAAGAACTTGTTTTCGAACCGGTCGTTCGCGGCGTCGTATTGCAATTGATTGTCGAGGTTAAAAATCGATGCGGTCTCATCGACGGTATAGGCCGTTCTCGAAATCGTATGGCCATCCGGTAGCACGGGCAGGATCGGGTCTTCTGCGGCACCGAAATACAGCTGCCGATAATCGGTTCTCTGTCTCGCATATCGGACGTTCTGCCGGAAAGTCCAGTCGTTGTCGAACTCATGGCTGAACTGATAGCCGATGGTGCCGTAATCGGCATGAAAGCGATCGAAGTCGCGGGAGCCGGTGAAAAGATCACGCGGCACGGTGGGCCCAGTGTAGCCGTCCATTCCCGGAACTGGAACCGAATAGCCCGGTTGCAGCCTGTCCGACTGGTAGTTCGCAAGGATCGTCAGGCTCGTAGCATCATCCGGGGACCACGTGAATGCCGGTGCGACATAGATCCGGTCGTTTTCGGTGAAGTCGGTCTGGGTGCTACCATTTCTAAAAAGGCCGGTCAGGCGATATGTCCAGACATCGTCGTCAGTGACTGGGCCACCGAGGTCAATGCCCGTTTCCACAGTATGGAAACTTCCGTAGCTGACGAACGCTTCACGGATACGGTCTTTCGTCGGACGTTTTGTCACCGCATTAACCAGGCCGCTAACGTCGTTCTCACCGTAGAGGACGGAAGCAGGTCCCTTGAGAACCTCGACACGCTCCATTCCATACGGTTCGATCTTAAAACCCGAATAGCCGATCAAACGCTGGCTCAAACCGTCGCGGTAGAGGTTTGTCGTGCAGAGGTCGAAACCACGAATAAGGCACTCATCGAAACGATCATCCATTCCCCAGGGCGAAGCGACAACGCCTGCCGTGTAGGCAATGACGTCTTCCAGCTGCGCCGGCTGCCTGTCGTCCAATTCCTGACGGGTGACGACCGAGACGGACTGAGGAATCTCGTTGAGCGGCGTGTCAGTTTTGCTGCCCGTTGTCGTGTTCCTGGCATTGTATCCCGTGCCAGGCCCGATCGGGCTTTCGCCAGAACCCTCTACGATGATTGGGGCCAGGGAGGTCGCATCCTGAGCGGACAGGCTTGCCGTGCCCGTCAAAACCGCGAAACATATAACGCCGACTCGACCTAATAATCCGCTAGAGCTTGCAAGCTGTTTTGAAGCCACGCTTCGAACAGGACTGCGCTTCGAGATCATTCCACCCTCATTCACGCTGCTTTCACGCCAGCGTGAATAAGTAAACTATTTTACTCATGTTTGTCTATCAGCGAAAATAGTTTCTTGTCATTTCCGCCCTGTGAGATGTTGGCGGCGCCGGTCTCGCGAGGCCTGGAACCTTTGGAAAACAGTTGTGCCGCTCGTTTTTTCGAACAGATAAAGATGCCGGTGACACTCAGTCCAACAACCAGCAAGCCGAAGCCGGATACGAAAATGCGGTATGGCAAACCGAAAATTTCCGCCATGTGGAGCATGTTGAACCATGCCATTGCGGTATCGGCCGCACCATCACCTACCGGCTTGTCCAGCCGCAAGAGTTGCCCCGTCTGGCCGTTGAACCACACGGCCGTCTGAGCCTCGTCGTAGGACGGATCGAGGCTCGTTCGAGCAGCAAACCAATAATTGCCCGTGCTTTCGTCGTAGTAGAGATAGGCCTCACGTTCGACCTGGAAGCCGACAGCGCGCGCGCGTTCAGCCATCAGCGACGCTCCAATCTCTCGCGCCTGGCTCACGGAAATCGCAGGAGCTAGGTTCGGCGGTCCGTCCGGCTCCGCAGAGGCATGCGCGCCAAGCACCCGCATGATCGGTCCATGCAGGGCCGGCAAATTAAATCCAAATCCGGACCAGGCAAACACGAACAGCAGTGGCCATAACCACAAGCCGCCTGCCCTATGCAAATCGAAATTCAATTTATGACCCCGCGCGCGCGGTCTCACCTGCCACGCGGGCTTCCAGCGCTGCCACCAGCTCTTGGCAGAGCTTCCCACCGTCCGTGGCCGCCTGCTGATCGGCAATGTCAAATAAAAGCCGACGATACAATCGAGAGACCATACGAGAGCAGCCACGCCGAAAGCAAAGACGCCCCAGTCGCCCAACACAAATCCATAATGGAGTTCATAAAGAAACGGCGCGATATTCTGAGGTCCATCGGATAGAACGCCGTAACGGAATTTGAGGACGACTGATCCGTCGTAGGGATTTGCCCAAACAGTATCGTAGGGCATATCCGAGCCTTCGACCCTGGAGGCTACGTTGAGCGTGACTACGCGATCAGTGGGTATTTGCAGCGGTGCAAAAACTACCATTCCGCCTGTTTGGTTTTCGACCCGGCGGATGATTTCGGGAACGTCAAGCGTCACCTTTCCTGGAGCTGCGTCGACGTACGACAAATCGGAACGACCAAGCAGCGTGAGTTCTTCTGTGAATGGCATAATGGTTCCCGTCAGCCCTGCGACAATCAAAAACGTCGCCAGAGTGAGGCCAGCCCACCGGTGCAGGATTACCCAGAATGCGCGAGATTGAATTTTCATGTCGCATCGCCACCAATAACTTGAGCGATGTATTCAACTATTCACGAGCAAGATCAAGGCTAATAGCATTCTCGCCGTCTTCGTGAACGCGCTTTCGGGCGGCTAGGGGAAGGAAACATCGTTGCTGATACGCTGTCGGACCACCCTGGTGGAGACGATGACAGGCTCACGCAGCATATCGGCGAGGCATCCGATGACGCGTCGCAAGCGTCATCGCTTTAATCTTGGCGAGGTCGTAGCCCCGCGGTCGGGAGCAGGCTACGATCTCTTGGCAGCGCGTTCTTTGAAGCCAATGCCCAATTCATTACCTAGTCGGCGCAGGTGACGCTGGAGATAGCTCAACAGAGTGAGGCTATGCGATCTGCATTTCAGCAATCGTCGATTGTTCGAACGTCATATTACCGCAATCGAGTCTTTCGTTTGTTGCTGGAGGGCAGTTCGAGGACAGGTGAACGGCGGTACAATAACGGACAATGTCCCTTTGAATGGAACAGTTAGTGGGTTGAAGGCATTTCTTCTTCTCTCAAACAGGAGGATTTTCCGATGGATTGGAACCGCGTCGAAGGCAACTGGAAGCAGATGAAGGGCAAGGTGAAGGAGCAGTGGGGCAAACTCACTGACGACGACCTTGATGTCATCGCCGGCAAACGTGATCAGCTGGAAGGCAAGATCCAGGAACGGTACGGCTACGAAAAGGATCGTACCAATAAGGATATCGACGACTGGTACGGTCGCCAGACTTGGTAGATTGCGCCAGACGACGTGAAAAAACCGCCGGTCCTCGACCGGCGGTTTTGCATTGAAAGGCACTCTACCTCACGAGGGTCTGGCCGCGCTCCGATTAGGTCGTTCGCGTCAGACAAGGTCGAGATCACCAGCATAAGGGACTGAAATGGAAAACCAAACCGCCGAAGCCGTGGCTGCAAGCCCAACGGCACTTGCGCAGATCGGCGCGCTCCTCATTCACTACGGATTGGCACTTGCAGGTGCGATCATCCTTCTAGTGGGAGGATGGCTACTCTCAGGAGTTCTGAGCCGTTGGGCTTACAAGGGGCTCTCCAGAATCCATGGGATTGACGAAACGCTGGCCCGTTTCTTCGAAAGCGTCTTGCACTATGGTCTGTTGATTCTGGTTTTCGTGATGGTCCTCGGCCAGTTCGGTGTCCAGACCGCATCGATCGTTGCCGCACTCGGTGCAGCCGGCTTGGCCATTGGTCTGGCGCTCCAGGGCACCCTGCAAAACATTGCTGCCGGCATCATGCTGCTCGTCCTGAGGCCTTTCCGGGTCGGGGAATATATCGAGACGTCCAGCGTTAAGGGCTCGGTTCGCGAGGTTGGCCTCTTTGCAACCGAACTCAGAAATGCCGACGGTCTTTACCTCTTGGCCCCCAACTCTACTCTCTGGAACACCCCAATCATCAACCACAGCCGCGAAAAAGACCGCCGCCAGGAAATGTCCGTCGCAATCGGCAACGATGTCGACGCTGACGAGGCCAGGCAAGTCATCCTCAACATCATCTCTTCCGATGAGCGTGTCCGCTCCGACCCACCACCTCGGGTGTTTTCAGACGACCTCAGTGCTGACAAGACGACGTTGAAGATCGAATATTGGGCTTCTACCGGAGAGTGGACAGAGACACGGCATTCCATCATCGACGAGCTTAAGGCGGGATTGATGTCGAAAGGGATTGGCCTCAAGTAGCCTTTCTCCTCTGATGGTCCGTGCACGATGCAGTCAACATGGACAATCAAACGCGGCTGCCGTTAAGGAAAACGCCTGCCGAGGTTCGACAGGCATTTTACTGTGGCGCACACAGGGCCCGCCTTATCCGCAGGGCCGCATCTGTGCGAAGATCAAATCTCCGGGATTTTAACCGGTCGAGCCGCGAAAATCGAGGTAACGTTAGAGGGACTGGAGGCTTGTGCGGTGTTCTCTTTTCCAGCCAACGCTGACTGGCGTTCACGCTGCTCGCGAAGGAGGTCTTGCCGGGGCCTGAAGAAGTCCGGGCGCTCAGGACTGGAAATCGAAAATTCGCTTTCGATGCGGTCGGCCAAGTCGAAAGCCGCAACCCCGAGCTTGACGTACTCTACGCGCCGCCTGTCGAAAAAGCCTTGATCAGCCTGGCCTAGTGTCTGGAGATGTTCCAATGCGCGGCTGACATTGAGAGCGGCATTTGGCATTCTTGTGAGCTCGTTTTCGATCTCCGACCCAAGGGCCGACCACTCCACAGTATCAGGGAGCGTCAAACTAGGTTCGTCTGTATGCATGAAGAAAAGGTCGGGGTCGTCCGCATCAAATTCTGGCGTATCAAAAGCCGCCGCATGGCAAGCTACGGCAAATTCGTCCAAAAGCAACAATGCTTTCAAGGCCAAACGGCTTGCAGTAGCGCGGTTCCGCCCCCACGTTTTACCGCTGAGGGCAATCAGGATAAGAATCGCGACCGCAGACAACGAGGCGCCGGTCACAAAACCGACGATAAGACCCAGAGTGGGTGGTGCCAGATTTTCCAACGATAGTTCCGTTCGTTGCGAGGGCGATTGAACGCGCGAACTCACTCACGAGTAAATGTAGCACGATTCCTTTGTGCAACAACGCCTTCTGCCTTACGTTTCGCGACCAGGAAAGCGCACGGCTGTTGCTGACACCGGACCGCTCGCTTCATTTGTATCATCCGGACCTTCGTCGAGGTCTTTGAGCCCATTGCCGATATCGCTGCCTCGGGTGCTTTCTTCCGTACTATCCTGCTGATCATCTCGTGAATCTAGGTTTTCACGATTGTCATAACCGACTTCGCGATCAGGGTCTTCGGTGCCAAACGACGAAAGTTGGACCATTATCGCCTTGGCGTGTTCGACCGCATTGCCGCTTTCAATCTTGTTGTCGGAGTTGTCCATCACAATTGAGACCAACTCTCCGCCTTGGCCGACGAATTCGACCGTCATCATTTGACCTTCGGGGGTTACGCGCGTGTCCTGAAGTTGCATGTCTGTTCACTCCAAAGATGCCATTTGGCATCGAAAATTACCATGAGATCGCAGACCGGACAGGTTGGGTGCTCGCCTGGCCTTTCGTTGCCCGCAGCGAGAAATCGGAAAAACCGCTGCGTTCACCATCTCCGTCACGTCCGATTGACACAGTCCGCGACCTCAAGAAAGAAACCGCGGTCATAGGCAGATCGTTCCAGCTGCAAAGCGCTACGTCCGCTTTCGAACAGAGGTCAGGCATTCGATGGCCACGCGACAGATCAAAGTTGCTGGGTGACGGTGGACCATTCTGGAGTATCTTTTATCACCAGCCTGCTTCAGCCACGGTTTTTGCGTCAAGCGTCGTTCCGAGCGTCCCAACGGCGGGCTTGAAGAACGTTCGACTAACGCTTCAACAGCTCGACTCCAGCTTTTTTGAGGAGGTCATGAAGACGATCGATCTCTGCGTCTCGAGCGTAGAGCTGCTGAGTAAGGTCGTGGATCTGGCGCCGCGCTGCTAGTGCGATATGCGCGACGTTCGAGGCACCTTTGGAATACCCAACAATCAGGTCTTCCAGCGCGTCAACTATCTCTGTGGTATCGTCCATAGACAGACATCTAGCAATGGTGAAGCGACATTCAACGGTCGAGGCGGCGTGTCTCCGCCGCGGTCAGATGCGGCGCGTCACGCTGCCCCGCTGGGCCGGTGGTCAGTTGATAGCATCGCGTAAAGCCGACCGTCGTTTCCCGCTGAAACTATCGACAAAAGAAGTCGTCTCTTCTGCTGCAAGAAGCTGCGATGGCGCTTTGATCGGAATTAGCCGGCGCTTGGTTGATGCTGACCACGACCGATCGTAAGCAGTCGCGTCGGCTTGTTCAGCCAACATCGATCCGGCTAGCGTTTCCACACCTGCAGCACGCGAGGTTAGCGAAGTGGCATGGATCTTCGGCAGCAGTGGCCGTGAAGTGCTTTAGAACCACCCCTTGCGCCAAAACCAGATCAACGGTGCAACGCCGCTCAGAATTATAAGGGACCATGCCATCGGGTACCCAAAGTCCCAAGACAATTCAGGCATCAATTTGAAATTCATTCCCCAGATACCCGCTAGAAGCGTCGGTGGCACGCCAACGACCGAGGCGATCGTCAAGACCTTGAAAATATCGTTCTGCTCGATCGTGATGAAACCCAATACCGCGTCCAGAAGAAACTGCGCCTTGTCGGACAGGTGCGTCTCATAGTCACTCAATGATCCGACATCTTTCGAAACTGCATGAAGCTGGTCGCGCAGGCCGTCCGGCAGGACATCATGACACACATCGACCGTGAAGGCAGCGATACGGCCGACGCCGAGTAGAACATCTCTCGCTTTTGAGGACTTGTCAGCCAGTGCGCCGACCTTGGAAAGAGCCCGACGCAGCGTGAAATTGGAACTTGATGATGTCGATCCTCTAAGGTCGCCGCGAAAGACCAGCCTTGAAAGGTCATCGACGCCCGAAGCGAGGTGTTCCAAGACATCTGCCCCGCGATCGACAATCGCTTCCAGTAGGGCAACGAAGACGGCCGGGCCGGTCCTCAAATTCTCGTCTGTCCCCATCCTATCGATGACACCTTGGAATGAGGGAAGCTCTTCAAAACGGATCGTCACCAGCGTTTGTCGCCCGACAATGAACCCAGCCGGGGTCGGTACGGCATGGCCATTGGCCGGCGGACCGATAACCGGTGTGCTTAGATAGAGATGATCTCCGTCCCGGGCCAGCCGGCTGGATAGCTCGATTTCGCTCAACGCTTCTCGCGACGGGACGCGGACGCCGGCGAGCGTCTGGACAGTTTCGATCTCCTCTGGACTTGGGTCAATGAGATCAAGCCAGATCGCTTCGTCTTTCGCATCTCTAACAGCGTCCGGTTCTGATTTCCCGTTTTCGCTGTAAATGGTGAGCACGCCGCGCTCCATGAGGCAATGGATTAAGTGACGTCTTTGCCGCCAATCACAGTAACGCTGTTCGATCCCGCTGGTTTCCCGACCTGAGAGCGTCATGTCGCCGCACAGGATCGCGAGCGTCCGATCTCATAAGAAATTGATGACATGTCCGCGGCAAAGCTGTTGCCATCGCGGCTCAAATATTGATTGGCAGCGCGGGGCCGCCTCGACAATTGCGTCCTGGTCTGGCGCGCCGCGGCCGCCCGATGGTTGGGGAGCAAGAATTACAGATATCTCCCCTGGAAAGCCCGCCTGGCCGTCGATCAGCGTTTGGCATGGGACGCTGATCATACGGTCAGCCCTGCCAATGGCAGAGCTTGCCTCGAGCAATGGATTGAGGCGACGGGTGTCGATAAAGGCACGGGCCGCTTGGAAAAGAAACCATGGGGCAAGCTGTCAACCTGGGGCGACGGCACTCAACGCCAGATTTCCTTTTATTCAATATCCGGTCTCCCGCACGGGCTCCCTGTCAAAGGACGAAGGTCGTCTGCGCCTAAACCGGCGGACCCATTTGTTGTAAAAGCGGGCATCTCGGCTCCCATCAAACTGCTGCGCTTGTGGCACTTGCCAAAACTCTAGGATTTTGCACCTTCCAAGGTCCAGCGGAACCGGATAGATCCGGGTGTAACGTCTGTGAAGCTGATACGATCTTGAAACCCTGCAACGAGTGTGGTTCGTTGCAGAAGTTCTCTTGGAGCGCCCATCTGCTCTCCGCGGACAGATGGCGCCTGCCGTCCAGGCCTCAACCGGCCCGGTGTGCCGAGAACCGCCAATCGGCACCGTGAGACAGGAGACATGCATGTTGACGGCCGAACAAAAACAGCGATTGTCAGAGACCTTCAAGGCACGGATGCCGGAGGGTAACCGCGGAGCTGATGTCTATCTCGAGGCCGAAAGTTTCCGGATGTACTCGCCGCTCGACAATGGCGATCTTGTCGTCCCGCTAGCCCTTTCCAGCCTGGAAACGATGGATATCGCGATCAATCCAGTGTGCGCCGCCCGCATGGCTGCAACGTTCCTTGACCTGCTATCCAGGTCTGGAGACTACGTTATCGACTTGGCGCTCTATGAAACGGCCACGGGCGATCAGCTGTTTCGGCTTCGACCTTAAGAGGCTTGATGCGAAATACGAGACGGCCGTAGTCGCTCCGTGATCGTTAATCCCGTCGAGGCCAGGCAATCTTTTGCGCCTTAAGGCGTGATCGCCACTCGACAATCCGCTCAAACGGATCTCACTGCCAATGAGCCTAAAAGCCATGACGAATCGATTGCAATGTCGATACTGACATCGTTGAGGAACGCCCATATTTCGTCGGCCAGCCCGACATAGACCCAGACCTTGACGTTCGCAGGAAGGCCATGGTCGTATAGCACCTAGACCGTATCACCTGGATAGCTCTCGCCGTCGCCACCGCATTTTATTCCCGCAACGAATCATTTGGTCACTGGTCTCATTGGCCGGATCGACATCCTCTCAGTTCCAGAACGTGGCAAGAACATGCCGACTGCGCGTCTCGGCATTGAAATCAGACCATCCAAACTCATTGTCTGTGATAACAGAATGGTGGCAATACAGTTCTGCAAATCCGCTTTGACCTGGAGGATCCCAGTGCGAAGTGTCTTGAAACGTACCAGGTAGCCTGTCTCCCGCCTCACGCAGATGATGTCGACATCCAATGCGTCGTGGTTACGAGCAATAAGTTTCGAACTGATCTTTGAGGTTGCATCGAGGTACGATTGATTTGCAAGCACTCTACCGTCACCTGTCGCCTGATTTTGCTCAAACCTGTCCCACGAACCCATGAACGGCGGGTAGTACACCTTCTCGCGATTGGGATCGGGCAAGGGCTTCCAGACGATGGGTGGCGGTGATGCAAACCAGTCCGGATCGTTGCCGACGACGGTCTCGCTATAGCGGACGGGTTGCCGGATCCGGCAAGGTCGTAGCCTGGCGATGGGGCGGCATCATGTAGCTTCTGCAGGGTTTTGAAGTCGACACCCGACACGTTCGCGGCCACAAGCGATCGGTAACGTCGGCCACGTCCGCGCAGGTCGCCGTCCTGTTCTTTTACGATCGCGTTTTTGATCTTCTCACGCAGGTCTGGCAACAAGATCTCGTTGCCGAAAACTTTCCTCTCAAGCCCTCTAGACGCTCAACGCGTGATTGCCAGTTACTCGCCTGCTCGCCGTCATGTATCGTTCCCAGCCTTTTCACTCAGGAAACTCGACAGGTGTATTCACGGACGCAATGCTTCCATCGCTCGCCGTATTCATGCCTCCACCGAAGACGTCGAGACGCGCATTCTAAACGTCAACCCAGAATTGAGTATGCATCAATTTGGGCGACCGCGCAACGTGTATATAGGATTAGCGCGGCAAGCTTTTCGAGTGGAAGGTGACGCGGTGATCACGAGAAGAACCGCTCAAGCATGAAGCGCAAGACGCTGTTTTCATGGCGAAGCTCTGCGATGCGCGCAGCGGCCGCGTCATTTTCAAGTTCATTCGTTCGCGGTGCATCACCCGTCTGATGGGCAACGCTCTCTTGAAACGCGATAGGTTTGCGAGACGGTTCGCGACAGTGCCGCGCCGGTCGTGCAACATCCGTCTGCGGCTTGGACCGCTGGTTTGTTTTCAGTCCTTCTCGCGGCCAGGCGTCTGAAGATTGTGCAGCGCTTTGCGCGAGGTCGGCGAGCCCATCGCGGGTTTGCTGGACGGCGAGGCGATCCAAACATATGTCGAGTTCGCTAATCCATTGCAGGTAACGCACGTGCAAAGGATGTCCGGACGGTAACGCCTGTGCCTTCATTTGCGCCAGCCGTCGTTGGTCGCGATAAAGGGACTGATTAAATTCCATGCGGGGGCTCCCATTTTGCAATCGAACATAAAGGGAACAACAAAGGAGGACAAGTCTCCCTTTTTAGTCGCCATCTATGGCAACATCATAGGATTTTGCCGCAGTCGAAATTGAAGTTGCCGAGGACAGGCCTTCAAAGACTCCATGGCCGTGCTGAACAAACGGCACGTACCGGCCGCGCGTGTGGTCCCGTGCGGACTTGAAGCGGATGATACCGGTGCCTGATGTCTGGGTTCCAACCCCCAACTGGGGGTAGCTCGAGAGGGGAAATCGAGTTAAAACGGTCATGTGAGGCAAGCCTCCACATTCAAGTCAACTGGCCCGCCACGCGGCCTTTTTCTGACTCAAGGATATGTCAGCCCGATCTTTGATCTTCCGCCACAACCATTGGCTTCTGCTTTTAACCAAGACCAGAGATGTTATAATTCATCTGTTGTCTTCATATCCATTCCTGCTTCAATAGCGCATGCTCATGTTTCCGGTGCATACCCGCAAGATCGCGGCTTTCCATTTCGATCCCGAGGGATCGAGGATGGTTGTCGTCTTTCGCAACGGTCAGCTCCATGAACTTGCAACCATGGACAAAGTTGCGATGATGCGCTTGGTGGCAAAGTTGCCAGCGGAGCGGTCTGAGCATCTCGAACGAAGCGGGTGAGGCCTGGGGTGCGACTCCCCCAGATCTCGGGGGAGAGCGAATGTCACTTTTAAGGTAGTTTGCGGTTGCTCAGACGAGCGCGGAGGCCCGTGTCACCCCTCTTAGTCGGGTCTCCGCCACTGGTTTGCGCCCGATGGCAGACGAGGCTGAGCGGTGATCACTATGCCTTAGCGCCAGCGGTGGCCTCTTCGATCTCCGCTTCGAAGGAAACACAAGCTCGATCCGGATGATCAAGGTTACCAAACAGACAACCTCAGATGTCCAAACGAGCACCCGGCGTGGCAGCATTTCCGTGGCGCTCGCACTGGAAGTTGGCATTGGCAATGCCGCCATCGAGCTCTAGGCTGCCAAAAATTTCTGCTCGACAAGGCGAGCCGCGCATCAACGTATGATAAGCCGTCGCCTTGAACTCGGGCGAAGTCCGTTCGTGGGATCCCCTCTTATGGTTATCCTCAAATGTGGATTTGGAAGCTAACCGACAGCTGCCATTCGACGTTTTTCCCTCCCGAGTTCTATTGGACGCCCTCAGTTCCAAGAGAAGGTGAAGAACAATGCCTTTGATAACGATGTCCCCGGTGCTTGAACGACAAAGAGCCCGGCTGGGATACCGGGCTCTTCGTTCGAAACCGATTGGAGGTCGCCAAATCGGTTATGTCATATGATGCGAAGTCGCGCTGCAGGCGGAAGAGATGACAAAGTGAATACGCTGGCGCGAAGCCAAGCAGGACCAGAGGCGCAGCAAAACGCAAGTAGCGACTGGGCGATATTCACGGGGGAGCCTCCAACAGAGACTTGCCGAAAGGAGCAAGCCGACAACTGATCGCTGCAGCCGGCAAAACGCTCGAACCGCCCAGCCTTTTGACTCCAGCATACAAACGTGAAACCTTGGGACGAGGTCACAGCCTGGTTCTTTTAATCTCAAGATTCGACATCAGATCACGCTGCGCCCAGGTTGCTAAGAGCGGCCGCATGTGGTCTTTGTTCGATCAATCGCTAGAAAAGAGATCTCAAAATCCGCATGGTGCTGAAGCACAGCAGCCTTAATGTCCTTGTCATTGACGAAAACAGCATTCGTGCGTCGATCATCGAGGTTGGCTTGCGAGAGGCTGGCTACGACCATGTCACGATCATAGACGACATGAACGGCCTCGCGAGACGTATTACCGAGATTAACCCCGACGTAATCGTGATCGATATCGAGAACCCGAACCGCGATATGCTAGAGAGCATCTTTCAGATTTCTCGGGCGGTGAAGCGTCCCATTGCAATGTTCGTTGACAAGTCGGACGAAGCGTCGATTGAAGCTGCTGTCGAGGCGGGTGTCTCTGCCTATATCGTCGATGGCCTTAAGCAGGAACGTGTCCGACCAATCCTGAAGATGGCGATAAGCCGCTTCAATGCCTTTGCGCGCCTGAACCGCGAACTAGAGGAGACGCGCAGTGAACTGGAAAATCGAAAAGTGATTGATCGTGCAAAGGGCCTTTTGATGCGGTCTCGTGGGATGACAGAAGACGAGGCATACGCACTCTTGCGACGCACAGCGATGAACCAGAACAGGAAGATCATCGAGATTGCCCAGAGCCTTATCACTGCCGCAAGCCTTTTGGATCCAGGAAGCGACACATGACAAGCAAATATGAGATCACTGCCGGCTTCCTGCCGCTTCTCGACAGTGCGCTGCTGGTTGTCGCCAGGGAAAAAGGGTTTGCTGAAGATCTGCACATTGATCTGACGCTCGTGCGCGAGCGATCCTGGGCGACAATCCGCGATCGTCTCGCCGTCAGCCATTTTGATGTCGCTCACATTCTTGCGCCGATGCCGATCGCCTGTAATCTCGGCTTGACCGCACCGGCGCCGCGAATGATCGTGCCGATGGCGCTCGGACTTGGCGGCAATGCCGTCACGGTCTCTGGAGACCTCTGGCATCAAATGGCAACATCGGGTGCCGTGCCAGATTTGAATGCCCGTTCCAGCGGCAACGCGCTGCAGCGGGTTATCAATCAAAGAAAACCCAAACGCCTGCGCTTTGGCGTCGTACATCCCTATTCCGGGCATAATTACGAGTTGCGCTACTGGCTTTATGCGAGCGGCATCGATCCCGACGAGGATATTGATATCAGCATCTTGCCACCGCCCGACATGGCAGCTGCACTGGCATCGGGTCTAATCGATGGTTACTGCGCCGGCGAACCTTGGAACACGCTTGGCGTAATGCGGAGCAGTGGCCACTTGGCGACTGTAAAGGCGGCAATTTGGAGATCAAGCCCGGAGAAAGTGCTGGGGGTTAACAGTCGCTGGTCGGAGAGCCACCCGGAGGCGCTCGGGGCTCTCCTGCAGGCGCTCTATATGGCATCCCTCTGGTGCGCCGATAGCCGAAATCACGTCGAGCTGGCCAGTCTGCTGGCAACGCCGGCCTACGTCGATCGGCCTGCAGACAGCATGCTACCCGCCTTGATAGGTCTACTTCATGTCGGAGGAAGCAAAACCTCCGGCGTCAGTGACTTTTTCGTTCCCAACGCAAAGGCGGCGACGTTCCCCTGGAAGAGCCACGCCCTGTGGTTTTACACCCAAATGGTTCGCTGGGACCAGGTTCGACATACTGAAGAGCATAAGCAGATCGCTAACGATACTTACAGGCCTGACATTTACCGAGGCGCCCTGAAGGCGCTTGACGTCGCGATGCCGGCAGCGAGTTCCAAGGTCGAGGGTGCGCTGAAGATCGAGACACCCGTTGGCTCAAGCGGCGCGCTAACCCTCGGGCCGGACGGTTTCTTCGATGGCGGCCTCTTCGATCCTGATGACGTCGACGGCTATATCGAGAGTCAAGCTCGTCGCTGAGCGCGCGCTAATTTTATGCGCGGTGCACAAATTTTAGATCGTTTCTGCACGTGCGTTGGCCAAGCGACGTTAGTGGAATCTCCACGAACGGTGATTTCCATTCAAAGACAATAGCTTCCCGCAACTGGCACGGTCCTTGCTTTGTTTTTAGCAGGCCACGAGGCCACGAATTCGGTGTCCAACGACGGGCGCCCGCAGCAAAGCCGCTGATCAGGTAACCCGCGCACTTTCGTGCAAGCGTGCCCTGACCAGCGGCTTTTTGTTTTTAACCCCCAGCGATGGATCGGCACGACCTTGTCGGGCCCCGGAGAAGCCATGTCTGTTATCAGGAACACGCAGTCCATGTCCGCCGGCCAACCAGCCAAAGCATTGTGGATGTCCACGATTGCCTTCACCCTCTGTTTCGCCGTCTGGACGATCTTCGCGATCATCGGCATCCGCATCAAGCAGGATCTCGGCCTGAACGAGGCCGAGTTCGGATTGCTGGTCGGCACACCCGTTCTGACCGGTTCGCTTGTTCGTATCGTCCTTGGCATCTGGACCGGCCGTTATGGCGGCCGCCTCGTTTACACACTCACCATGCTGGCCGCTGCTTTGGCGACCTTCCTCCTCTCCTATGCCCAGACATACACGCAGATGCTGATCGCCGGCCTCGGCGTCGGCCTTGCTGGCGGCTCATTCGCAGTCGGCGTCGCCTATGTCTCGCCCTTCTTCCCCGCTGAAAAGCAGGGAACCGCGCTTGGCATCTTTGGTGCCGGCAATGTCGGTGCTGCGGTGACAAAGTTTGCGGCGCCCTTCGTGCTGATCGCTTGGGGCTGGCAGGCTGTCGCCCAGATCTGGGCGGTCGGCCTCGCGCTGATGGCAATCGTCTTCTGGTTCACCACGACGGATGATCCGGCGTTCCGCCTCCGCCGCGAAGGCAAGGTCGCCTCCAAAAGCCTGGCACAGGAATTTGCGCCGCTGAAAAACATCCAGGTCTGGCGCTTCTCGCTCTATTACTTCTTCGCCTTCGGTGGCTTCGTTGCCCTGTCTCTGTGGCTGCCCCGCTATCTGGTCGGCGTCTACGGCTTCAATCTCGAAGTCGCCGGCATGGTGGCTGCCGCCTATTCCATCCCGGGCAGCATCTTCCGCGCCTTCGGCGGAGTGGTTTCCGACAGGAAGGGCGCCCGTAGCGTCATGTATGTAATGTTCGCGATCGCGGCCGTCGCAACCCTCATCCTGTCGCTCCCGGCTGCCGGAACGGATGCCGCAATTGGCATTACGCCCGCTGTGTTCATTGTCGTCATCTTCGCCCTCGGCTTCGTCATGAGCCTTGGCAAAGCTGCGGTCTACAAGCATATCCCCGCCTATTACCCGGAAAGCGTCGGCGCGGTTGGCGGCATTGTCGGCATGATGGGTGGTCTCGGCGGCTTTATCCTTCCGATCGCGTTTGGCTTACTGAAGGACCTGACCGGCCTCTGGTCGAGCTGCTTCATGCTGCTCTTCGCGATCATCGCCATCTCGCTGGTCTGGATGCACCTGTCGGTCAAGCAACTCGACCGCCGCGGCCTCTCCGCACAAGCCGTCGCCGCCACCTGATCTGGGGATTTGAAAATCATGACTGAGAAGCTTGTCATTATCGGCAACGGCATGGCGCCCGGGCGCATGTTGGAGCACCTCCTCGAAAAGGCACCAGGCCAATACGAGGTCACGATCTTCAACGCCGAGCCGCGCGTCAATTACGACCGCATCATGCTCTCGCCGGTTCTATCCGGCGAGAAGGACTACAAAGAAATCATCATCCACGGTGATGGATGGTACATCAAGCATGGCATCACCCTCTACAAGGGCCACAAGATCATCAAGATCGACCGTGCCGCGAAGACCGTCACCTCGGACCACGGCGTTACCGAAAGCTACGACAAGCTGGTGATTGCCACCGGCTCCGTGCCCTTCATCATCCCCGTGCCCGGCAACGATTTGCCAGGCGTCATCACCTATCGCGACCTCGACGATGTGCAGGCGATGCTGCTTGCCGCCCAGTCTCGCGAGAAGGCGATCGTCATCGGCGGCGGCCTGCTCGGTCTCGAAGCCGCAGCCGGCCTTGCGTCGCGCGGCATGGACGTCACCGTCCTGCATGTCATGCCGACACTGATGGAGCGCCAGCTCGATCCGGCTGCCGGCTACCTGCTTCAAAAGGCAGTGGAAGAACGCGGCATCAAGGTCATCACCAAGGCCAACACCAAGGCCATCATCGGCAACGGCAAGGTCGAGGGCATCGAGCTCGATGACGGCCGCGTCATTCCCGCAACGCTGATTGTGATGGCAGTCGGCATCCGCCCAAGCGCCGGGCTCGCCAAGGATGCCGGCATCGCGGTCAACCGCGGCATCGTCGTTGATGACGGGATGCAGACCTCCGACGGCAGCATCATGGCGCTCGGCGAGTGCGCCGAGGTTGGCGGCATGGTCTACGGCCTTGTCGCTCCGCTCTACGAGATGGCCCGCGTCGCCGCCTCGCATCTGTCGGGCGATCGCTCGGCTGCCTTCGTGCATTCCGACACGCCGACCAAACTCAAGGTTACCGGCATCGAATTGTTCTCGCTTGGCGACTTCGCCGATGGCGACGATCGCGAGGAAATCGTACTGCGCGATGCCTCCGCCGGCGTCTACAAGCGCCTCGTGCTGAAAGACAACAAGATCATTGGCACCGTGCTTTACGGCGAGACCGCCGATGGTGCCTGGTTCAACGACCTTAAGAAGAAGCAGACCGACATCAAGGAGATGCGCGAAACGCTGATCTTTGGTCAGGCCTATCAAGGAGGGTCGCCGCTGGACCCTATGGCGGCCGTTGCAGCCTTGCCGGATGACGCGGAAATCTGTGGCTGCAACGGCGTCTGCAAGGGCAAGATCACCTCGACGATCACAAGCAAGTGCCTAACGTCGCTGGACGACGTGCGTGCCTACACCAAGGCGTCTGCCTCCTGCGGCTCGTGCACCGGTCTCGTCGAAAAACTGATGACGCTGACGCTCGGTGAAAGCTACAATCCGGCCGCCGTCCAGCCGATGTGCACCTGCACCGAGCTCGGCCACGACGACGTTCGCCGCCTCATCAAGGCCAAGGGCCTGAAAAGCATTCCTGCCGTCATGCAGGAGCTCGAATGGAAGACGTCGTGTGGCTGCGCCAAGTGTCGCCCGGCGCTCAACTACTACCTCGTCTGCGACTGGCCGGACGAATATGCCGACGATTACCAGTCGCGCTTCATCAACGAGCGCGTCCACGCCAACATCCAGAAGGACGGTACCTATTCCGTCGTTCCGCGCATGTGGGGCGGCGTCACAAACGCCAACGAACTGCGCGCCATCGCCGATGTCGTCGACAAGTTCGAGATCCCGATGGTGAAGGTCACTGGTGGACAGCGCATCGACCTGCTGGGCATCGAAAAGGAAGACCTGCCGGCCGTCTGGGCCGATCTCGGCAAGGCCGGATTTGTTTCGGGTCAGGCCTACGCCAAGGGACTGCGCACCGTGAAGACCTGCGTCGGCTCCGATTGGTGCCGCTTCGGCACGCAGGATTCCACGGGCCTCGGCATCCGTATCGAGAAGTTCATGTGGGGCTCCTGGACACCGGCCAAGCTGAAGCTCGCCGTCTCCGGATGCCCGCGCAACTGCGCCGAAGCCACCTGCAAGGATATCGGCGTCATCTGCGTGGATTCAGGCTTTGAGATCCACTTCGCCGGTGCTGCCGGTCTCGACATCAAGGGCACCGAGGTTCTCGGCATCGTCAGGACCGAGGATGAGGCGCTGGAACATATCGTGGCGCTGACGCAGATGTACCGTGAGCAGGCCCGTTATCTCGAGCGCATCTACAAATGGGCAAAGCGCGTCGGACTGGAAGAAATTCGCCGGCAGATCATGGGTGATGCCGAGAAGCGCCAAGGCTACTACGAGCGCTTCGTCTTTTCCCAGACCTTCGCTCAGGTCGACCCCTGGTCGGAGCGCGTCTCCGGCAAGGACAAGCATGAGTTCAAGCCGATGGCGACGATCGGCTATCCCCAAGCCGCTGAGTAAGGAGATGGACATGAACTGGATTCCTATTGGCGACATCTCCGACATTCCGCTTAGGGGCGCGCGCTGCGTGAAGACGCCTCAAGGCAAGGTGGCGGTGTTCCGAACGGCCGAAAACGAGGTCTTCGCCATCGAGGACCATTGCCCGCACAAGCGCGGGCCGCTGTCGCAGGGGATCGTCCACGCGAAGGCGGTCACCTGCCCCTTGCACAGCTGGGTGATCTCGCTCGAAACCGGCAAGGCGCTCGGTGCTGATCAGGGCGAGGTCAGGACCATTGCGGTGCGCAACGACGACGGCGCGCTCTTCATCGCGCTCGAAAGCCTGATGATGGCGGCTGAATGATGGAGAGAGAGGTCAAGACAACTTGTCCCTATTGCGGTGTCGGCTGCGGCGTCATCGCGAAGGTCGCCGACGACGGCAAGGTGTCCGTCAAGGGCGACCCGGACCACCCCTCGAACTTCGGGCGGCTCTGCTCGAAGGGCTCGGCGCTTGGCGAGACCGTCGATCTGGACGGTCGTCTACTATACCCGGAGGTGGCGGGCGCGAGAACGGAATGGGGACAGGCGCTTGACCTCGTCGCACAGCGGTTTTCGGACACTATTGCAAAGCACGGTCCCGATTCCGTCGCCTTCTACGTGTCCGGTCAGTTGCTCACGGAAGACTATTACGTCGCCAACAAGCTGATGAAAGGCTTCATCGGCTCTGGCAATATCGACACCAACTCGCGGCTCTGCATGTCGTCTTCCGTCGCCGGCCATCGCCGCGCCTTCGGTTCGGATACCGTGCCGGGTACCTATGAGGATATCGAGCTTGCCGATCTGGTGATCCTCACCGGCTCGAACCTCGCCTGGTGCCACCCGGTCATCTATCAGCGGCTGGCTGCTGCCAAGGCCGCGCGCCCCGGGATGAAGGTCGTTGTCATCGATCCGAGGCGCACGATGACTGCAGACATTGCCGACCTGCACCTCGCAATCCGCCCGGACAGTGATGTCGCTCTCTTCGTCGGTCTGTTCGAACACCTGATCGCAAGCAATGCCGTCGATCAGAACTATGTTGCCGAACACACCAACGGCTTTTCCGAGGCCTTTACGGCTGCATCGGGCATCTCCTTCAACGAGGTGCTTGAAATGACCGGCCTGCCGGCCATGCAGCTTCGCGAATTCTACAGGCTCTTTGCGGCGACCGAGAAGGTCGTCACCTGCTATAGCCAAGGCGTCAACCAGTCCTCGTCGGGTACCGACAAGGTCAACGCCATCATAAACTGTCACCTCGCCACAGGCCGCATCGGCCGGCCGGGCATGGGGCCGTTCTCGCTCACCGGCCAGCCGAACGCGATGGGCGGGCGCGAGGTCGGCGGCCTTGCCAATATGCTGGCGGCCCACATGGCGATTGAAAGGCCCGAAGATCGCGACCGGGTCCAGCGCTTCTGGGGTGCGCCGACCATTGCCGAAAGGCCGGGCCTGAAAGCGGTTGACATGTTCCGGGCCGTCGCCGACGGGCGGATCAAGGCGCTCTGGATCATGGCGACCAACCCGGTCGTTTCGATGCCGGATGCCGACGCCGTCGAGGCCGCCATCAAGGCCTGTCCCTTCGTTGTCGTCTCCGACGTCCTGAAGGATACCGACACCGCGCGCCACGGCAACGTCCTTCTACCTTCGCTTGGCTGGGCCGAGAAGAGCGGTACGGTCACCAATTCCGAACGCCGCATCTCTCGTCAGCGCTCCTTTCTCGGGGCGCCGGGCGAGGTTCGCGCTGATTGGTGGCAGCTTGCCGAAGTTGCGCGGCGAATGGGCTTTTCAGAAGCCTTCGATTTCGGGTCCAACGCCGAGATCTTCGACGAACACGCCGCCCTTTCCGCTTTCGAGAACAACGGCAGTCGCGATTTCGATATCGGCGCCTACGTCGGCATGAACGATCGGGCCTATGAAGAGCTCTCGCCTTTCCAATGGCCTCAGCCGGCAGGCCGTGAAGCAGGTGTGACCCGCTTCTTCGCCAAGGGCGGTTTCTACCACGCCGACGGCAAGGCGCGCTTCATCGCGGTCGAGCCGGTGGCCCCGGATCGCACCAGCGCCGGCTATCCCTTCACGCTGAACACCGGCCGCATCCGCGACCAGTGGCACACGATGACCCGGACGGGCAAAAGTGCACGCCTCTCGTCCCATATCGCCGAACCCTTCGCCGAGCTTCATCCGCGCGACGGCTTGGAAATTGGCGTCGGCAACGCCGGCCTCGTCGAGATCGAGAGCCCGCACGGCAAAGCCGTGGTTCGCGCCCTGATCACGGAGCGCCAAGCGCGCGGCGGCATTTTCGTGCCAATGCATTGGAACGACCAATTTGCTTCAAAGGCTCGCATCGATGCCGTCGTCGCACCGTTGACCGACGCAATTTCGGGCCAGCCGGCATCGAAGAATACGGCCGTCGCGGTCCGTGCCTTCGAGGTGACATGCTATGGTTTTGCCGTTTCTGCAGCCAAGCCCGACAATCTCGATGCCGCTTACTGGGCGCTGGCAAAGGCTGACGGCGGCTGGCGGGTGGAGCTTGCCTTCCAAGGACTGGTAGAGGACTGGAGCGCATGGTGCCGCAAAACCTTTTCCATACCCGAGGCGATAGAGCCGCTTGGCTACGCAGACCGGCAGTCTGGCGACCTACGGCTCGCCTTCTTTGACGGCCAGCGATTGCTGGCAGCGCTTTTCCTTGCACGCGAACCGGTGGCTGTTGCCCGCGCTTGGGCGATCGCTCAGCTCGCTGCCGAGTTCGGCAATCTTCCCAAGCGCTTCAAACTTGCCGCCGGACGTCCCAGTGCAGATATCCCCGATCCAGGGCCCATCGTCTGTGCATGTTTCGGTGTTGGAATCAATCAGATCGTCGGGGCAGTGCGTGGTGGCTGTCACACTGTAGGAGCTATTGGCGACAAACTCAGTGCCGGCACCAACTGTGGCTCCTGTCGGGCGGAGGTCAAGAGGGTCATCGAGGCATGCCTCGCAGCAGCAGCCGAGTAGCCGCCCTCCCCTCCGCAACTTGAATCGAGGACGATCAAATGCAGTCTTATGCCGCACTTACATCTCTGGCGGCTGCCATCGCTTTCAGTTGGCCGAGCGCTGCGGAGATATTCATTTCGGACAATGATGCTGTTATTCCTGTCCGCATGACGACAATGATTGCAAGCGCGGTCAATCTTTTCTGCATAAGCTTGGCGTTCTCGGTCGCTGGCCCTTGTATGGGCACTCTCATAATGGCCAGCTCTGTCGTGGTTGGCACAACGATTAGAGCGTTCCCGGCAGGCCTTTCGACCAGCCTGTCGGTCGTGTTCCTTTCCTATTATCTGCAGTCATACTAGAACGAGTCAGCTCTTGTATTCTTCGAGAACGCAGCAGCATGCCCTTTTGGCTCTCTTCAAGGAAGATTGACTGCGACCAATTGCACGTCGCAATGTGCCGGCGGAGGCGACCGACGAAATAGCTTCTCATGTGATGCGGAGTTTTGAGAAAAGCACCTCTTAAAAGCCGTCGATGCCGACAAGCGGAATAAGGTTGACATTTTTACGTTGCGTTTCAGGCATGTGCGATCTGCTGCACTCACGCGATCTCGATGTTTCTTCCGTGATACTGTTCGCGGAACGACGTCGCTGTTTTCCTATCGGGCAGTGCGACGACGACGAAGCGAAGGCCGCCATCTGATGATGCCTGATGAGCGAGATCGAACATCCATATTGTTTTGGACGAGCCCTGCGTCATCGTCATTAACCTTTCCATCACCGGATCTTCCTCGGCATCGATGACAAAGGAGAGTTCGTATGCCAGCGTCTCCCCGTGTGCGCTACTGCGAATTTGCTCCCGAAACCATGCCCAGAGGCCCGGAAAATCCATCGGGAAGGGTGACAGATCTAAATTCACGTGGACGACGTCTCGTGCGAAGATCACCTCGCCATCGAAGAAAGCGTGCACTCCGAGGAAATATTCGGGCCTTTCCATGTGAGATGAGAGGGCGTCGCGCAGTATTTTGATGCTTGATGTCGTCTGAAACATGCAGCTCTCCATTTGGAGTTGCTTAAATAGGTCGGCCTGCAAATTCGACCAACATTAGACCGGCCAGTGGATGGGAACCAAGCTCGCGTCTGAGAGTTCCGCACGTCGACAGGACGAACGAGATTTTAGACCTCACAAACCGAGCTTGTGATGCAACCGCTCAGCCGCTGCGGAGATAAAAGGCACTTTGCCCGGTCATGCTTTTTCCTCATTGTGCGGCGTGATGGCGATACCGTTTATTGAAGAAGAAGCGCTTCAAGGAAAACTGGCAAAATGATTGGCCCAGCTTCAAGCGCGGGAACCATCCCGGCCAACCTAAGTTTCAAGTGCTCCCACCCCGCCCTATAGGAGCATCACATGAAAAACGCCCTCGCCCTTGCCGGCCTCGCCGTCATCCTCGCCGCGCCCGCTTTTGCCCAGTCCGCCGCTGAAAAGACCGGCGTCAACTCCGTCATGGGTGTTGCGCCAAAGACCGAAGACTTTGTCACCGAAGCCGCCGCATCCGACATGTTCGAGATCGAGTCCAGTAAACTTGCTGTAGAGCGTTCGCAGGACCCCGCGACAAAAACCTTCGCCCAGCAGATGATTACAGACCATACCAAGACGTCAGAGGAACTGAAGGCGCTGGTATCGGGCGGCAAGGTAAAGGCTATGCTTCCGACCGCAATGAGCTCGGCACAGCAGAGCATGCTTGACGACCTGAAGAAGCTGAATGGCGACGACTTTACCAAGCAGTATCACTCCGATCAGGAAGATGCGCATGAAGACGCCGTCGACCTGTTTAAGCGCTACGGTGACGAGGGTGATAATGCCGACCTGAAAGCCTGGGCCGCCAAGACCCGGCCTGCTCTCGAGCACCATCTGATGATGGCCAAGGACATGAATAAGTAAGCCTGATCGGCATACCCTGACTTGCATCCCGCGTCCGTCGCGTCCGACCAAAACAGATCACCTCCCGTGGCCACAGCCTCGGGAGGTGTCAATATTTGGGGACGACAACGCCTATTTTATGCACACAACGTGCGACACCTCGCATATGTCAATGTCGTCATGGACAGCCGGTGCAGAGGGTATCTTGCAAAAACGGCACTCTTCAAGCGGGAAAAGATTGTGTTCAGAATGCGTGACGTCGCCTTGTTGAAGCCCTTGGCCGTCAGGGATTACACGCATTCGCCAAAGCCTCGTTCAACTCCCCTTGCGTGAACGGCTTCGACAGTCGTGGAACCGTGACAACAACGCCGTCGGGGAGTTCTGCGTAACCTGTGGCAAGAACGATTTTTTGATCCGGATACAAGGTAGCAATCCGTTGAGCAAGTTCGGCGCCGGTCATGTGCGGCATCGAATGGTCGGTCACAACGACGTCGGGAAGCGGGCCGGTTCCGAGCAGCGTTAACGCCTCCTCGCCCGACATCGCCTCTAGCGCCCGATGACCAAGATCTTCCAGCATTAGAACGGTATTCATCAGCACCAAGCCGTCGTCGTCGACGACGAGAACTGTCAATGGCCGGTTCGGAGCGTTTTCCGGTGCAACTGGCTTTGGCCGGTCTGCCTCGCTCGAGGTTTTGGCAACCGGTAGCCATAGTTCGGCAGTCGTTCCCTTGCCCGGCTGCGATCTGACGACGAGGCTTCCGCCTGATTGAGCCATAAGGCCTTGCACCATGGGAAGCCCAAGACCGGTGCCTTTGCCAACGCCCTTCGTGGTAAAAAACGGCGTCGTCGCCTTTTCAAGAGTGTCGGCATCCATTCCAGTGCCCTCGTCCTTGACGGAGAGGCACACATAGTCGTCGGCATCCAAAGTTTTGACCTGTCCGGCCTCAAGCGACTTTTTCTTAGCGGAGACCACGATTGATCCGCCGCCAGGCATTGCATCCCGCGCGTTGACGACCAAATTCAACAGAGCGTTAGCGAGCTGATTGGGATCAGACTGCACTTTGGGAAGCGTCAGCGGAAAGGCGGTGCTGATCTCGATCCCTGGTCCAATAGAGCGTTGAAGTAATTCAGCGGTTTCGGCGATGAGGGTCTGAAGGTCAACGGGCTCCAGCTTCAGGTCCTGCTTACGAGAAAATGCGAGAAGGCGCTGGGTCAGTGATGCACCCCGTTTGGCACCGACGATCGCGTTGTCGATCAGAGCAAGAATCTCGGGCAGTGCGGACGCTTTTTTCCGGGCGATTTCCAAACTACCGAGGATCGCCGTCAAAAGGTTGTTGAAGTCGTGGGCGACCCCGCCGGTGAGTTGACCGACTGCTTCCATCTTTTGTGATTGGAAAAGTTCTTCCTGCGCTCGATGCAGGGCTTCCTGCGCCTCACGTTTTTCGGTGATGTCGCGCGTCACCTTGGCAAAGCCGATCAGCTCGCCGTCGTCGTCGCGAATGGCGTCGATGATGACCGTCGCCCAAAAGCGTGTCCCATCTTTTCGAACGCGCCAGCCTTCTTTTTCGAAACGACCTTCGGCTGCAGCAGTCGCAAGCGCCTTTGCGGGTCGTTCCTCTGCCCTGTCCTCCTCGGTGTAGAAGCGGGAAAAATGCTGGCCGATGATCTCATCGGGTTCGTATCCCTTGATGCGCTGAGCGCCAGGGTTCCAGCTCGCGACGTTTCCGTCAGGATCGAGCATATAGATCGCGTAGTCGGTGACGCCTTGCACAAGCAGACGAAACTGCTCCTCGCTGCGCTTCAAGACCTGTTCAGCAATTTTTCGCTCCGAAAGGTCACGGGTGATTTTAGCGAAACCGACGAGCTGATTGTGCTCGTCGCGGATCGCGTCGATGATCACGTGGGCCCAGAAGCGCTCGCCGTCCTTGCGCACTCTCCAGCCCTCCGCCTCGAAACGGCCGACGCTCTCGGCGGTGGCGAGTGCTCTCGCCGGGAGGCCGGCCGCCCGGTCCTCAACCGTGTAGAACCGGGAGAAGTGCTCTCCTAGGATTTCTTTCTCGGTGTATCCTTTGAACCGCTGCGCACCCGTGTTCCAACTGCTGACGTGCCCATCCGGATCAAGTAGATAGATAGCGTAATCTGTGATCGCGTCGACGAGAAGGCGATAGCGCCCCTCTCCGGACGCAGCCTGGAGCGTGCTAACGCTAGCTTTCATGCGTATTCCCTCGAAAGATCGGCATCCCTCATCGGGCCTATCTAGCGTCTCGCTGACGATAAGCAACCCGGTAGAATTGTACCATATCGGACAATAGCCGTGAATGGAGGATGTGATTGTGGCTCGCATCAGCCGGGTAAACTGGCTCTATTGCGACATCGCATCAGACTCAGCGAATCATTGTCTAAACTTCGATCCTCGCATGGCACGAGAGCGAAGGCTCGATCGTGCTTGCAAGTGTCGGACTCGATGTCTCAGTTCGAGAGCGCACCGCGTTTCTTTAGCCATCGCAGAACCCTGATCTCCTCGTCGTCCATCCATTCGAGCAGTCGTTTGCTTTGCGACCGCAGTTTCAAGACTTCACCGAGTCTCCCAGCCTCGAAATCTTCGAACACAGCAGGGTGGATATATGAGTTCTTGCAGACCGACCGGGTGTTGACGAGCTTAGCCGCAACGTGGTCGATCGCTTCGTTCATCTGACGGGTTAGCGCAGACCTGGTCACGGCGGCATCAACGGCAGCAAGAGAGCCGACCGCCATGCAGGTTGCACCCCATGTCCGAAATTGCCTTGAGCTGAAGTCTTCGCCGGTGACCTCGCGGATATAGGTATTGACGTCGTGCGAGGATATCTGCCGACGCCCGCCCTCGTCGCAAAGATATTGAAAGAGATGTTGCCCCGGCAATTCCTGGAGTTTACGAACGACGTTGGCGATGCGCCGGTCGCTATGGGCGAGATTCCATTCCTTGCCAGACTTGCCCTTGAAGCGGAATTTAATGTTGCCACCGTTAACTTGAACGTGCCGACTACGCAACGTCGTGAGCCCATAGGACTGGTTGGCTTGTGCGTAGGCAGCGTTGCCGATGCGGATATAAAGATTATCAAGCATCCATACCACGGTCGCCAAGGCCTTTTCCATATTAAGGCCACGCGACCGGAGGTCGACGTCTACTCTTTGACGAAGGTCCGGCAGACGCTCAGCGAACTCGATGAGGCGCTCGAACTTCACCTTACCGCGCTCGGCATGCCAGTCAGGATGATAGCGATATTGCCGACGCCCGCGAGCATCTGTGCCGATTGCCTGTAGATGGGAAAATGGATTCGTCGAAATGACGACATCGGTATAGGCAGGAGGGATGGCCAAGGCGTTCAGCCGCTCGATTTCAGGCTCTTCTGTGATGGGCTGTCCGTCTGGCCGGTAATAAATAAACCCACTCTTGCCGACACGCCGAGTGATGCCTGTCTCCAGGCCTGCGACATAAACGAGACCGGTCGCAAGCTTGGCTTCGGCGGCGATCGTGTCGAGTTTGGTAACAATCTGGTCCATAGGCGCTCAACGTCGACGAAGAGCAGCGGTTCCCGGGTCAACGCCCATCAGTCAAGCCTTACGACACGGTGCCGCTTGAAGATGTGAGCGGCCATTCACCCGACCTGCATTGCCAATCTTCGTACGCGATCGGACTGACCACGGAACATTCGCGCCGTGGCGGAGTTCGACGAACGGTTGCATAGGCGAGCTGCGAGCGCTGGCCGGCACCGGAAAACCCTATTTTATCAAAATGACGTAGCCACAGGAGGACTTCATGGCTGGGACCAAAACACTCGACGACCTTTTCCTCGACACGCTGAAGGATATTTATTTTGCTGAAAAGCAAATCTTGAAAGCTCTGCCCAAGATGGCCCGCGCTGCTCAGTCAGAAGAAGGCAAGGCTGGATTCCTACAGCATCGGGACGAAACGCAGGGACACGTTGAACGGCTTGAACAGGTCTTCGAACTCATCGGTAAGCCGGCGCGCGGCAAGACCTGCGAGGCAATCCAAGGCATTATCGCCGAAGGAGAGGAGATCATGGAGGAGTTCAAGGGCTCACCTGCCCTGGACGCTGGTCTTATTAGTTCTGCCCAGGCAGTCGAACATTACGAAATGGCCCGCTACGGCACGCTCATTGCCTGGGCCGGACAACTTGGCCTCAAGGACGCGGTGCCGCTGCTCCAGGCGACACTTGCCGAAGAGGAAGCTACTGACAAGAAGCTGACAGATCTGGCGAAAACTCAGGCAAACGCCAAGGGCCAGACCTCTAAGACAGCCTAACTTACGATTCATAATGGGCCGCCTAAGAGGCGGCCCTCTTTCGTTTTCACGTTCACTAAGGGGACAAGTACATGGCAAAACGTCCAGCGAAACCAGCATCCAGACCTGCGGCAGACATGGCCGCAATCCACGACCAGAAGCTCCACCGCGGGGCCGGCGGCGAGCTGCACCAATATGCCGAAGACGGCCACGACATCCTGACCACGTCGCAAGGCGCGCCGGTCTCCGACGACCAGAATTCGCTTCGCGTCGGCGCACGTGGCCCCCTACTTGTCGATGACTTTCACTTCCGGGAAAAGATTTTTCACTTTGACCACGAACGCATTCCCGAGCGGGTTGTCCACGCGCGCGGCTATGGCGCTCACGGCTTCTTTGAAACATATGAATCGCTGTCCGACGTGACGCGCGCCGACGTCTTTCAGCGCGCCGGCGAAAAGACACCCGTCTTCGTCCGGTTTTCAACTGTAGCCGGAAACAAAGGCTCGGCTGATCTTGCGCGCGATGTCCGAGGATTCGCCGTCAGGATGTACACTAAGGAGGGCAACTGGGATCTCGTCGGCAACAATATCCCCGTCTTTTTCATTCAAGATGCTATCAAGTTTCCTGACCTGATCCATGCGGCAAAGCAGGAGCCGGATCGCGCTTTTCCGCAAGCCCAGACCGCACATGACAATTTCTGGGATTTCATCAGCCTCACGCCCGAAAGCATGCACATGGTCATGTGGATCATGTCGGATCGTACTATCCCGCGATCACTTCGTTTCATGGAAGGGTTTGGCGTCCACACGTTCCGCTTCGTCAATGCCGAGGAAAAGTCGACATTTGTCAAGTTCCACTGGAAGCCGAAGCTCGGGCTGCAGTCGGTCGCCTGGAATGAGGCCGTCAAGATCAACGGCGCCGACCCCGACTTTCATCGGCGCGATCTCTGGAATGCCATCCAAACTGGAAACTTTCCCGAATGGGAGCTGGCAGTCCAGCTTTTCGATCAAGACTTTGCGGATCAATTCGACTTTGACATCCTAGACCCCACCAAGATTATTCCCGAGGAAATTCTGCCACCCCGCCCGATCGGACGGCTGGTGCTTGATCGCATGCCCGACAACTTCTTCGCCGAGACCGAGCAGGTCGCATTCATGACGCAAAATGTTCCGCCCGGCATCGATTTCAGCAATGATCCGCTGCTCCAAGGTCGAAATTTCTCCTATCTCGACACACAGCTGAAGCGCCTTGGGGGGCCGAACTTCACCCATCTCCCGATCAACGCCCCAAAGTGCCCGATGCACAATTTCCAGCAGGACGGCCACATGGCCATGCGCAACCCCGTCGGCAGAGCCAACTATCAGCCGAACTCCCATGGCGAGGGGCCACGCGAAACTCCTGCTCGCGGTTACCGGCATTTTCCTGCCGATGAGCAAGGCCAAAAGCTTCGCTCGCGTCCGGAGAGCTTTGCCGATCACTACAGTCAGGCCCGTCAATTCTTTATCAGCCAGACCGGGCCCGAGCAGCGACACATTGCTATGGCTCTCACATTCGAGCTCAGTAAAGTTGAAAACATTGCGATTCGAGAACGGATGATCTCGCATTTGCTCAACATCGACGAGACGCTTGCGACAACCGTGGCGCAAAAACTCGGGATCGAAAATATGCCTAAGCCAGCCGAGGCCGCGGTACCAACAAGGCAGGATCTCGAACCGTCGCCTGCTCTTAGCATTATCGAGAGAGGACCAAAGCGCTTCGAGGGGCGTAAGCTGGGGATACTCGTGTCAGATGGCGTCGATGCTAAACGACTGAAAGCATTAACGAAAGCAGCAACCGCAGAAAAAGCCGCGGTTGAACTTATCGCGCCAAAAGTTGGCGGCGTCACGGCTGAGGACGGCAGCTTCGTGGAAGCAAATCATATGATCGACGGCGGGCCTTCGGTACTCTTTGACGCTGTCGTGCTTCTCACGTCTCATCAGGCAATCGACGATCTTGTCAAGGAAGCCGCTGCCCGGGACTTCGTGGCTGATGCCTTTCAGCACTGCAAATATATTGGCTACGACCAGACCGCGTTGCCACTGCTCGAAAAAGCCGGGGTCAGCGGCAACCTCGACGAGGGCTTGATTGAGTTGTCAGATAGCAAAAGCATTTCCGCCTTCATCGAGGAGCTTGGAAAGCTTCGCGTCTGGGGCCGTGAGCCATCCGTTAAACTCGGCAAGGCTTCGCCTCCAGTGGTTTAAACGAAATGGGCGCGGAGCGATCCGCGCCCATCTTATCTGTCAAGATTTTCGAGCTCACATCGCATGTTTGTGACTATGCCGACGGGCCTCCACCGTGCCGCTCATTCGCGCCATCCAGTCTGCCAGACGCGTGTCGTCTTGGAAGCAAGTTGTCAAGTGCAGCTCTCGCGTCGGCTTGCTAAAGATCCATCCTAAGGACGACACAATATCACGCGTCGTTGTGACGTACACTTTGGCGCTAGGTGGAGACCAACTTTGCCGACGGAACACTGTAAAGCGCGCTCACAGTCTGAAGACCTTGCAAACCGCCGCAGCAGTCTCACGATAGGTTTCGAAACCCATCCGCTCATAATATGCTTGAGCGATAACGTTGTCCTTTGCGATGAACGCTTCAATATTTGTCAGTCCCGCCTGGACCGATGCGGCACGAGACGCGAGGAAGAGAGACGTGCCGACGCCGGTACGAACAGCCTTGGGTGACACGTGCGTCCCTATGATCCCCCAGCCAACGGGTGTGGCGTAGGGATTGCCCTCAGTCGAATGAATCAGCGATTGAAAACCGAGAATATTTCCATTCTCGCCCGCTGCAAGCGTGCAACAGATGCCGTTGGGATTGGCGACATAGTGCCCGATCACGAATTCCACATCCGCTCTTGCAGTCCGCCTTCCTGCGGCAACGAGCTCTCGCAGCATTTCGCTTATCTCAGGCGCATCATCCTGGGAGGCTATGCGAAGTCTCATGTCTGCTCCGTTGGAAGCGATCGCTCGTGAGTAAAATTTCGGTTTCCGATTTTTTAAAGGTCGTACAGGTCTTCGGTCAACCCATCCAGCAGAGCAGCTTGAAGCTGCTCAACGAACCCTACGACTTGCCACACCCGGTTCCAGCGATAGGGAAACGTAACTCCATTCGAAGACTTTGCAGTCCGGCCTTTCACCAGGATTTTGAAGCCATATGCTTTGATAATGGCCGCCACTCGCGGGAGGGCTTCGCAACCCGGTGAGCGCGCGCGGGAGACATGTGCCGCGGGTAGTATTTCGGGAAGCGACCTTCGAGGTCCGCCGATCGCTTCCCGACTCCGAGCGATCCGCCGCTCGCGCTCAAGGAGAGTTGGACCATAACCGTCTCGACAGCGCTGCGGTATCAGGCATTGGAAACTATCTTCCACCGTTGCATCGAGGCGTCACCCGTTGGTTCACGCGGTGACCACGTTGACGCGCTCTATCAAGCGCTTAGCCTGTGGATGAGCTGTGAACAAACTGTGCATAACATAGAGGCGCGATCGACGGGTTCGACATCCGTTCCAATTCTGCTTGCTCGCCATCCCGACTCAGACGACATTGACAGGACCATATCCCGGCCTCCGCCGCAACAGTCGCCGGGATGGTTCGGGCGCTCCCTTCGGGTTGAGCGCCCCTTTTATTTCGGCAAGCTCCGAGCCGGATCGTCAAAAACATCAGTACCTGAAGAGGCGCAGGGCGCTGTGCTGAGAATGAGCCGCTGATCGGTGGTCGTCGTCGCAGTCGAAGATGCCCGTTAGCGCCGAATGTCAGGTCGCCATGATGCCACTTCCCACTGCCTTTCTATTGCCGGAAATTTAGTTTTAAGCAACTTCGCTCGTGAGGCTTCGGTTTGATCCCTGGAATGATACGGAAACACGGTTGACCTGCGTCCGTGCTCTCACATGAACTTTTGGGAGATCCTGCACCGCGGCTCTAAGTACCAGGCCTGCCGCCGGTCTCGGTCTATGGGACGGTGTTCGCGATCCGCAGGATGGGCTTCTAAGACATGTTCACCGGCCTACGGTTCTCGATCGGGCGTTCAGCGTCGCGAAGCTTGCGAAGGACGAAGCCACGGCGACCACTATCCTGCAGCAGCCGTTGGGCCGCAACGCCCCGGCTTTAGCGTATCCCGGCTTGCCGCTCTGAAAACACTGTCAGGCGCAGCCTGTTGGCGTTCCGGCGGTTGGGGAATATCTGTCACCTCGCAAAGGGCACTAGCGAGGGGGATTGCAGGGAACCGGTCTACTCGTGAAGCTTTCGGATTCAGTGGGTTTACCACGATGATGCGCATTCGTTTGATTGGTTCACTGAATGGTGATGGGAAGTCTGGTGACAAAGCGCGTGCGAGGTAGTTCCCGGCCGGCATGACAAGCTGCTGCCAGTTCAAGTGCCTCGGCAATCTGCTCTTTAGTATACGGCTTCGTCAGCACGCCGGCCGCATGCGTGCTGGCGTACACGGCCTCCGGATTTCCAGTAACGAACACAACGGTCACGTCGCAATTTTGTGCAATCCATGCTGCAACGTCCGGGCCTGTGTAACCATCAGCAAGCCGCACATCGACGAGGGCCAGCTCCGCAGAATCAACAGCCTCGAGCGCTGCTTGATAGCTTCCTGCCGGGCCGACCACCTCATGGCCAAGCGCTTCGACCATCGCCTGTGCGTCCATGGCCAGCAGAAACTCGTCCTCGACGATAAGGACCCGCATTTCATTCTCCTCACTGACAGGGTTACCGCGCGTTAAGAGAAACCTCGCCATTTTCGTCGCCATCCCAGTACTGGATCAAACTTGCCTCGACTTTGATCAAGACAAGGCCTTCCGTATCGACGCCGTCAGGGAACCACCGTTCGAGATCGGCGACCCAATGCTCCTCGAAAGCTGCCTTGTCCCGGATCAAAGATGCAGACCCTTCGACTGCAACAAAGATTCCCGGCTTTCCGAGAAGGCTGGTTGGCGCCGTGAACGTCAGCGAGACAAGGTCGATGCCCTCGATTTCGGAAACCTTTCGGGTGTTCTCATAAGAAAAAAACCAGGAGTCACCGTCGTATTCGAGATCCCCATTGTTGCTCATCGGCCGGCTGGATATGCGACCAGACCCGCCGTTCGTTGATAACATGCAGAAGTCAATCTTCTTTAGCTTTTCGGAAATTTCTTCGAGTGTCATCGATGCCATCGGCTTTCTCCCGGTTTGCTGCTCCCAGTTAGCGTGTGGCCTGACCTTTTGTTCCATCACTCCGCCACATCGCAACCACTCCATATGTTCCTGCTTCGCTTGTAACCTTTTGAGGACCTCGACGTTGTGCTTGCGAGCAAGGGAGAAAGCCAATGACCTCAGAGGCAACAGCAACGACACAGCGCAAAATCCAGGATCAGGTCGCGCAGGCAGACAAACGGCAGAAAAAGCAGCCCGAAGGCGCCATGCAAGCGGGCGCCAGGCGCTACCCAGAACCGCCTTTTCCAAAAGTCCATCAGGACAAGCCCGGTTCCGAGGCCGAACTTCCGCTGGCTCCCATGTATGATGCGCCATTCTACAACGGATCGGACAAGCTCAAGGACAAAGTCGCCCTCGTTGCGGGAGGCGACTCCGGAATTGGTCGTTCGGTCGCGATTTTTTTTGCCCGAGAAGGTGCGGACGTGGCAATCGTTCATCTCGACGAAGCCAGGGATGCGGAAGAGACAAAGGCTGCGGTGGAGCGCGAGGGCCGAAAATGCCTGATCATCCGTGGAGATGTCAAGGATGCGGGCTTTTGCCGTAAAGCCGTCGATAAAACCGTGATGCAATTCGCTAGACTGGATATTCTCGTTAACAATGCCGCGTTCCAGGTCCATACCAGCGACATTGAAGACCTTACGGATGAGCACTTCGACGAGACCTTGAAGACCAATCTCTACGGCTACTTCTACATGGCGAAGGCAGCCATCCCTCACCTCAAGAACGGCTCAGCGATCATCAACACTGGCTCCGTCACGGGCCTCGAAGGGTCTAAGGAACTGCTGGACTATTCAATGACGAAGGGCGGCATTCACGCTTTCACACGGGCTTTGTCGAGCCAGCTCGTGCCCAAGGGCATAAGAGTGAACGCAGTCGCGCCAGGGCCAGTTTGGACACCACTCAATCCGTCCGACAAACAGGCCGAGGACGTCGAGACGTTCGGAGGCCAGACTCCGATGAAACGGGCCGCCCAGCCAGAAGAAATCGCACCTGCCTACGTCTTTCTCGCATCCCCTCAGATGTCGAGCTACATTACCGGCGAAATCATCCCGATCGTCGGCGGCTATTAACAGCAACGGAGGTCGTCATGACTGAGATCAAAGCAAAACATAGAGCTACCGTGACAGAGAGCGCAACCGATGCCCGGCAGGGCCAGTATGGCAAGCCTGTCTTTATGGTGCTGATCGGCGGACTCGTGCTTGCGCTACTCGTTTGGGGCGGCGTCGAAATTTGGGGAGAAAGCATTGATCGCACGGATGACGTCAAGACGACTGCGACGTCCAACGATCCTATCAATGCTCAGCCGTCCGGTGCCGGCACATTCGATAACAATGCGGCCGACGGCTCAAGCAGGCCACCGGAGGCGACCGACCGCTCTCCCTCCCCTAGCGGCAATGGCGGAGGTCCCACTCAGGTCACAACGCCGGCTGGTACGGAAAAGACGCAGTAATTGCGGCTTTCATCGAGCTCAGCTCTTCTGGATCGGGTCATGGCCCCAGTTCATCAATGAGTATCGCCAGGGCGAATGCTCTTTATCGTCCTTGGGGCCACCCTGTTTCGAATGTCTATGGATGTAGCCAACGACTTTGCGCATATGCTCGTAGTCTTCATGGGTAAGATCAGCTTTCCTCTTACGTTTGATCTCGACGATCCTACTTCCTGATTGATGGCCAGTCGTCTCGTCACCGTCGTGCTCTGCCCAGCCGCTTTCCCGACTTTCGGTAGTCTTAAGCCATTTCTCAAGAGCTGTTGGCGTCATATTGACGGCTTCGTTGAAATCCTTCCAAATCTGGCCGCGGTCGAGTTCATCACTCATCATGTTGTCCTTTCTCATGAGAAGGATTAACCAGCCAACAAAGCTGCAGTTCCGAGCTTTAGATCGGAGCAATAAAAGACAACGGCTTTTTGGCGCCAGAGGCTGCTCTTTGCAACAAGCCGACCGACGCTCATGCTATTCGAACAAGCGAAGGAAGATAAAGCGTAACATTGGCTGGAAATTCTCTCACCTCTGCATAGTTACCTATCACCGCGCCAGGAGGTGGCACTCAATTGAACATCGCGAGACAAACCGACTTTGTCGACATCCTATGGGCAATGCCCCAGCCATATCTTGTCCTCGATTCCCACTTAGTCATTGTCGGCGCCACCGACGCATACCTTGAGGCGACGGACCGGCATCGGAATGACATTGTCGGCCGCCACATCCTTGAAGCTTTTCCAGAAAATCCAGATGCGGCTGGCACGGTGGAGCAAGGCCCCCTCGAAGTATCTCTTCGTCATGTTCTGGCGACGGGAAAACCACATCAAATGGCGGTGATCCAGTACGACATTCCAAAACCAAACGGGGGGTTCTACCAGAGATTCTGGACGCCTGTTCATTCTCCCGTTCTCGGAGAGGATGGTGCGGTGCGCTACATCATACAAGATCCCATGGATGTGACCGAAAGTGTCTTGAAGCGGCAGGAGGACGACGCTCGGCTTCGCGTCGCGCTTCATGCAGCCGATCTGGGAGCCTGGGAGTACGAACCGGAAACTGACATCTGGAGACGTAGCCCCTCAGTTGACGAATTTTTCGGGTTTGCGCCTGGCAAAGGCGGACCAGTCGCGGCGCCATTTTTCGCGCGTATTCACGAAAGCGACCTAAAACGCGTCCAGGAAGAACTACGCGCGGTGGTTGGAAGACCTGATCAGACGACAATGAAGTTCGATTACCGGATCCGCTTGCCCTCAGGCAATATCAGGCACGTCTCGTCTCGTGGCGAGGTGCTGCGGACTTCTGACGGTACAGTGCGAATGATTGGCGTCATGATGGACGTCACCGCCGAACGGGTCCGTGAGGATGAGCTTGCTGCGGCAGTCGCTGCCCAACGGGACTTGCTCGCCCAAAAGGACGTGCTGCTTGCCGAAGTCAATCACCGTGTCAAGAATAGCCTACAGCTGGTGGTCAGCACACTGCGTCTCCAATCCCGCCGCTTGGAACACCCGTCGACGATGCGAGCGTTTGAGCGAGCAATATCGCGCGTTCGCGCCATTATCTCAGTTCACGAGCGGCTCTATCGCACGGAAAACACCTTAACGGTCGATATGGCCGAGCATCTGCGTCGATTGGTTCTCGACGTCGCCGAAGCGCAGGATCTGCAAATCGGTCTTGAACTCGCCGACATCGAGCTTCCGACAGAACGGGCAATACCGCTGTCTGTCATCGTCAACGAGCTTCTGACCGCTGCAATGGACAGCCAGAAGCCCGAGGGTAAAATGCATCTCATGCTGCGGGAGCTTAGAGATGGAAATCTCGAGCTGTCATTGAGCGGCACGTCGTGCGAGCTTGCGACATCTGGTAGCCTGACGCAAAAGCTCGTGTCAGCAATGGCCTTGCAGATTGCGGGCACACTGGAATTCGACGACGCCATCAGGACCGTGACGATGACCTTCCCGAGGGACGCCTCCTGATGTCGGGACGGATTGTAATAGTGGAAGACGAGATGCTTCTTGCAATGGACCTTGAGGATATCCTGACGGAAGCAGGTTATGTGGTCGTCGGTAGTGCCATCGATATGGCTCAAGCACTCGAGATCGCCGAGAAAGCGGGCGGCGCTATCGACCTGGCTCTCATGGACGTCAATCTCGCACGTGGCCCGAATGGGATCGAGACTGCGGCAGAATTACGCCGCCGCTGGGATATTCCATCGCTTTTCGTCTCGGGAAATCTCGATGAGTTTACTCGGGCAACTGCGATGCGTTCGCATCCCGCTGGCTTTATTGGCAAGCCGTATTCTGAGCGTGAACTGCTAGCTGCCGTCACCGTGGCGTTCGCAGAGCAAAAACTGCGCATATCGTCGGATCTCGCTTGACGCAAATTGCAGCAATCGGCAGGTTTTGATTGCTGGCATACCTGGTAAGCTTGCGACGCCGTTGTCGCTACCCCTTAAATCGGGCGGCATCGCTGAGTCCAACCGCCGGTGAGCCAATCCTGCGAAGCCCTCGGAACCTTCGCATCGCGCCCTTCGCCAGTAACCAAGGTCGCATTAGCGGTTTGAACACCCCTCGATACTCCGCGAGCAACTCTGCGCTCTGCCCTTTAGCGTCCCTTTTAAGCGTCCCTGCCGATCAGACGTCCTAGTCTCCCTTCTGCTTTAGGCCATCAGAGACCTTCGTCACTTCAGGATCGCTGTTCGTCTCGCCGTTGGCATCCCTCGTCCGATCGGGGTCGTCCTTCGCTGGCATGTACCCCCGCGGTTTGCTTTCTTGCGGACCTTCCCACCTTGGCGACTGGTCTGTCGTCCCTGGAGCTCCGTCCTTTGGCTTGTCCATTCCCATGATCAAATCTCCTGTTGCTCAACACTAACCAACGAATCGCCCTGGTTGTTCCTGATGTTCTTGACTTGGCGCTGCTCAAAATCCCCACGATATTCGGTCAGGTTTCTTCTAACCGTGTATCCGGTGGGCTGCAGAAGGCAGTTAGGAATCGATGCGTGGGGTCTCCTGCCCGCGTTCGTTTCTCCGCCACCAAATCCCGGTGCCGTCGATAGGCACCGGGAAACGGCGCGATGAGGTATTCACACCGGTGGCGACGCACAGGAGTTCATCGCCAGTTGCTAAACTAACCACGGTCGGCGGAGTTCCAGCCGACCGGCAGGTCTCCCAGCGCCAATGCGAAATCACCGTCTATTTGTGCGAACAGACGAGACAATAAACGTTCACCCTTTGACTAAGGATTTCACACCGGGCAGCTCTTTCTGATCTAAGACCGGCGGCGTGACGACAAATAGGCTGCGATCCTGTTCTCGGGTCAAATACCAAACGCCAGCCTATCCTCTTGGGCAGTGATGTCTCGATCAGGGATCGTCAGGCCATGAGAATTTTGGCCCTATGTCAAATGCAATTGCGTCGTCCAGGAAATTCGATATGGTTTACTTGCGTGGATGCTCATATAGGCGGTGGATGTGATGTTCCAGGTTTTCGACAGCAGGGGAAAACAGCCCCTTGGCCCTGAGGAAGTCTCCATGGTCCAAGCGCTAATCAGGGACTTTTGCCGAGAGCGGGCTTTTGAGCCGACATGTTCAGAGGCCCAGGACGCGGCCAGGAGAGTGCTTGGTTGGTTTCACGATGGAGTGACAGAGAGAAGCAAGCTCCATGAGCTGTTGCGCTCTTATGACTGAAACCATGGCGACGGCGGCCTGACTGATGTGGAAGCGGGGCAGGCAACAAATTTTTGCTTTTTGAATGCGCCGGTGCTCTGGCAGCGCAACTATTTCGTCCGGTGGCGATACGTCACTCCATGAGTCAGAAGCAGGGCTGGCCCCCGTTCGAACGTCTGGCGCACATTTCAAATCGCAAGCCCGATGCACAGGACTGCACATAGGAACCTCACACCAACAAACACGTTCTTCGCTGATTGACGCTCTAATTAGATTAGGTTGATCGGCCGATGATAGATCCTACCCTTCGAAGACGTTGCTATATCGGGATTTTAATCCTCCTTCTGCTGTCTCCGGCCTCTGCCGACGCTGCTGCCATTGACGCGCAGTTGATTAACAGCGCCGCACTTCAAGCCATTACCGCCCAAACCTCATCAAAGACATCGGCGGTGCCGGACCCGGCCATCGTGAAACTTCAAATCCTGCTTGACCGTGCAGGCGTTTCGCCGGGCGTCATTGATGGGCTGAATGGCAGCAATCTTCAAAAGGCGATCGCCGGCTTTGAGGAAAAGTCTGGTCTGCCCGTTGACGGCATATTGGATGAGAAGGTCTTGGGGGCTCTAGCAGATCCTGTCCCGGTTATTCAAGCATACGGCGTGACCGCTGAAGACGCGCAAGGCCTTGTTGCTATCATCCCGGATGATTATGCCGATCAAGCCCGACTGAGCAGTCTTGGCTACACCAGCGTAGCAGAGAAGCTTTCGGAACGCTTTCACATGGACATGAATCTGCTGCAGAGCCTAAACCCGATGGCATCCTTCAAGGCTGGAGAAACCGTTGCGGTTGCCATACCTGGCGATCCGAAAAGAGGCTCTGTGGTAAAAGTAGAAGTCCATCGCAAACTCGGTCAGGTCTTTGCGTTAAGCGCAGATGGTTCGATCCTTGCAGCATATCCGGCGACAATCGGAAGCAAGAACAATCCATCGCCGTCCGGCGTCCACAAGGTGAAAGGTGTTGCCCGAAATCCGCCCTACACATACAACCCCGAAATCAACTTCCAACAGGGAAACAATACGAAGGTCCTGATGCTTCCGCCTGGACCGAATGGCCCGGTAGGCACCGTCTGGATTGATCTTACCGAACCAACCTACGGCATTCATGGAACACCGGAGCCGAAAGCGATCGACAAGACGGGCTCTCACGGGTGCGTTCGGCTGACGAACTGGGACGCGGATGAACTGGCTGGCATGGTCAAGCCGGGCGTCAATGTCGACTTCGTGGACTGACCAGCAATCGCCACCAAAAAATGATCAAAGGCGACTCAAAGCGCGCGGACCCGATGGGCAAGTCTATCTGTCGATTGGTGGGATCAAGATTCCCGAACTTCCTTACCTCATGAAGCGTGCGTGACAACGCGCATCAAACCGACGTCCTCCGCAAAACAGCGGCCGCGAAGGGCGCGAACTGGCATCGCTGGTTCCGAGGCTCTATTGGTGCTGGCCGGAAGGTCGCGACTGGAGGATGACATCCAGTGACGCGCCGCAGGCTTTGACATCCCTGTAATAGAACAAGGCTCATCGTGTAGAGCGATAAGGCTTTTCCATTGTTGCTAGGGTTGCAACAAGCGAAACGTTGAGGGCGCAACGTTCGATCATGGAACTCCAATCTAGCTTCGTGGTTCCAGTTCCCGAGATCATGTTCGATCTCGTACAAGGAACGGTCCAAGGAATTCGCGTGGCGCAGGCGTCTGAAAGCTGTCGTGCCGACCCGATGCTCTCCAGCTCCGCCGCGCACATCTCGATAACGGCGAGGTATTCGGCATCCAGGCTTTGCCTGAAACGTTCCTGCGTCTGGGGATATTTCGAGCCGTCGATCTGCGCGGCCAGCCGCTTCATCGACGAAACTATCGATAAGACGTGCTTGCGTCTCTGCTGACATTGGACGCTCCGACTAGACGTGGCAGGTTTCCTGGTGGGGTCCGCCGAACTCCGACGGACCCCGAGACTTGGACTGGGGAGGCCAAGCCGGGTAGCAATCCGCTGGAGGTGGATGCCGAGCGCTGAGGTATGCCCGATTAGTGGAAGCAGCAATTCGCCAATTGGGGCTAGCCTTGCGAGAATTGAATCGCCTTCGCAACCGGCGACAGAGATCAACGATCTATTCTGAGCAAGTGAAAGTTCGCCATCTTGAATGATTTCGGATGAGAAGGAAAAGGGCTCGCCATTCAAAACACAGGCGGCCCTCCGCACGGGTCAGGTGGTCCGCCGAGACACACTCGCAAAGGGAACCAATCACATCGAGTGACCCGTGTCCCGTGACATGAGCGTGACGGCGTAATCTAACGATGAGAACAACCCCGAGCGTCCGACCCGGCTATACTCGCTTCAAAACTGAAGATTCGACTTTGAAATTCCGGGCGTCAGGACCGCATAGGTCAGCAGACCTTCAACATCGGCTACTCGCGGCCGCGTGTTGGAAGGTAACGGAGGTCTTGCGACCAGACGAGTGCTGAGGAACACCATACTTGCGACTGCGGACCAATCTCCCGCCGCTGGTTCACGGTTCAAAGGCGAATTCCGACATGGCTTGCGTCTTCTCCCTCGCCGGTCGTGTAAATCGGAGAGCCGCAACTTGCGCAGAAGCATTGAAGCCGACGTCGGCCGTGGTCGGCTGTCTTAACTTAAAGCTTCGGACGACAGCCGTGATATGAAACCGCTCGCCGGGTGCGCCGACGGTCACTCGGTACGCACTCCCGGTAAGCTGCTTGCAGTCCGTACAGTGGCAGATCGAGACTGCGTCGCGATCGACCTCCGCATCGTAAGTGTCTTGTCCGCCAAGGCACTCGCCGCCGCGGTGTTGAAGCTCCGCGGTTGACGTCAATGTTGTGGTGGCGTGGTCCAGAGGTGTTCAGGGACAGGCGCGCTGCGCATTTTGTTAGGATTCTGTCTGCATACTTCTGACTAGTGCAACTTTGTGCTCGACAATGTTCCGATCTTTTCAGACGCGCATTCAGAAGGATCAACCGGTTCTCGAGCGGTACGCAGCAATAATGTCGCGCGCCGAGCGAAAGCTCCACGCGCTATTGTGCGCGGGTCGTCAGTGGAAAGGTGATCTTCACAAGACGCTGTACCCAGAACTGGGAATTTCGGCCACCCACCTGGATATGGTTTATCGCCAGCTCCTCGCACGTCTCCGGTGTGCGCGCGATGTCAGTCGCCTCCATATTCGGGAGTTCGAGATCCGACTGGCGTCCGCTAGCCGTACGTTGCTGCGCATGCAAGACGCCCTTCAGAAGACATCTTCAGCGCTCACAACGCTGGTTGCCGAAGAGTTGGCCTTGCGCAGGAAGGTGGTCGGCTTGCGGCAAACTTTGGGTTCCGCTCAGCATGCTCCTCTTCGCATTCGACCGCTGAAGACCCTTCTCGATTCTTGGTATCGCAAGCGGCGTCTACTGGTCCGCCTACGTGCAAGACGCGACAAGTTGCGACGTAGTCTTCACTATGTTAATCGCAAAACGCATCGGCTGACGCATCGCCTCGCAAAAGAGAGGGCGCGGCTCGAAAAACCATCGCTGTGCTTTGGCAAGCGCGCGACCTTCAGAGAATGCTTCTTGGGGATACATGTTCCCAACGGTGCCAAGAGGTGGCAAGATGTCCGCGAGCGGAGCTTCACGCTCGAAGGAGACAGCAGCCGCGATGGGGGTAATCCTTTTGCCCGGCTGAAATCCTGCTCGAATGGCACCTTTGACCTCGAGTTACGGCTCCCGATCGCGCTACGTGAACTTGCCGAGGCCAGCTATCAAATTAACCGGCATCGCCTCTATACCGTTTGCTTTCGCGGGATCACGTTTCCCCATGGTCAACACCTGATCGCCCAGGCGTTGGCCGACCGGCGTCCAATCACCATCAAGTTCGTCAACGACGAGAAGTCGTGGCGTATCATCGTCTCTCTCCGTGATGACATGCCGGAAGTCACCTCTCGTCCCAGAGCCGGCGCTATCGGTATTGACTTCAACTCAAGGCACGCTGCAGCGGTTGTTGTTGACGAGGCGGGCAATCCACGTCGTAGTTGGTCGGTCCCGGTCGCCACACGTGGGCTTTCGGCAAATCAATCCAAAGACATGATCCGTAAGTCCGCTGCTAAGCTGATCGCTGAAGCGAAGGCAACCCAGCTGCCAGTGGTCATCGAGCTTCTGGATTTTTCCTATAGGCGCATTGTTGCTGAGCGATGGCGCGGTTCGGCCTACATGCGGGCCCTTCACGGGCTGCCTTACGCCAAATTCCGGGATGCTATGCTTTCGGCGGCAGCACGCAATGGCGTTCGCCTCTTGCAAACGCCATCCCACAACTCCACGCGATCGGGCCACCAGCGGTTCGCCCGTCGATATGGCTTGAGCATTCATCACGCGGCAGCGGTAGTTATCGCCCGCCGCGCAATCATTCGATCCGAACAGCGATTTCGTTCGCCTAGAGCCGATCTGGGCAAGGCAACTCTGCGGCACCCAACCGTTACCCGTGAGGAAAGGAAGGCATGTACAGGGCTTGCTCACGAGAGCGCTGATCGGATTGCAAGCGGCGGCGCTTCAGGCGCACAGTCTGTCGGCGGGCCTTCGCCGACCCCTCGGGTCTACTGGCTCGACAGCGGGTGAACCGGAACACCGGTTCATGGAATTGATTGACACCGAAGGAAGGTTTCCGGAGGTGCCACGCCAGTCGGGAGGTCACGGCAATCCTTCCGCCGCGACAATGCGTGATAAAGCCGGGTTTCCGGTGCCGAATTACGAGGTTTACACCCCGAGACCCGCAACTACGTGCAGCGGGTTTTGGAGAACTATGAAGTGTATAAGGCGCGACTGGGACAGACGCCCGATATCGTACGCGACATGATCGGCGGGCGTTCCTCCTGAGATCGCTTGCACAATGACGTGCCGGCGCTAACCTCCCTGACGACAGGGAGGTGGCGATGGCGACACACTTCAATAGCGGCTTTTTGGCCCAGACAATCGCGACCGACGATGGTCTGGCGCTGCATGCGCGGGACTACGGCAGGGCGCATGGGAGCACCCTGCCGATCATCTGCCTGCCGGGGCTAACGCGCAATGCCCGCGACTTCCATCAGCTGGCGATGATCCTTTCGGGCGCGCCTCAATCGCCTCGCCGCGTCATTGCGCTCGACTATCGCGGCCGGGGGCTATCGGACTGGGACCACAACAAGGCGAACTACACCATCGCCGTCGAGGCGCAGGACGTGCTCACCGTCTGCGAGACCCTCGGCATTCACCGCGCCATCTTCGTCGGCACCTCCCGCGGCGGGCTGATTCTGCATCTGATCGCGGTCATGAGGCCGGAGCTGTTGGCGGGCGTGGTGCTGAACGATGTCGGGCCGGTGCTCGAGGCGGAAGGGCTGCGGCATATCCAGAACTATCTCGGCCATCCCAGGGTACCCAGCGATTGGGACGATGCCGCCGTTATCCTGCAGGAGATGCACGGCAACGCATTCCCGGCGCTCGCTGCAGACGACTGGCGACAGATGGCAGAGGCGCTTTACCGCCGCGATGGAGACAGGATCGTCAGCGACTTCGATCCCGCGATCGCGGAGGCGATGATCGCGGCGGATCTCACAAAACCGTTGCCGGATATGTGGGCGCAATATGAGGCAATGCGATTCATGCCGCTGCTGGTGGTGCGCGGAGAGAACTCGCCGCTTCTGTCGGAGGCGACCGTTGAAGAGATGATCATGCGCCATGCAACAGCCGAGCGGCTGACCGCCTATGGTCAAGGCCATGCGCCGTTGCTGCACATCGATGGCATTGCCGAGCGGCTGCAGCAGTTTTGCGCCGTTTGTGACTAGCGAAGATTGCCGGGCCATATCCGTCTTCGCTTGCCGTCCAGCGCAAACAAAAAGCCCGGCTCAAAGAGCCGGGCTTTCCTGATTGACCGAAGTCAGATCAGATTAGAACGAACGCTGCAGGCGGAAGAAGCCCGTTACGCCGTCAACGTCAGCAGCACCGTCGAAGTCCTGGCTGATGTAGTTGACAGTAACCTTGGCATCGAGGTTCTCGACGATTTCGTAGTCGAGCGTTACACCAGCGCGCCATTCAGAACCGCCATCCCAATCGCCGTCGGCGTCGAGCTGGATGTTGTCGGTGTACTGGACAGCCGGGGTGATCGTGAACTTGTCAGTTGCCTTGACAGCGTACTGAGCAGCGATCGACCATTCACCGTTGTTGTAGTAGTTCGATACACCGCTGGAATAAACGCCAGCAAGACCGAAGGTGCCCGGGCCGATGTCAGCGTAGATGATACCGCGAGCGGCCCATTCGTCAGCGTCAACGTCGTAAGCACCGAGCAGCGACCAGCTGAATGCACCGAGCTTGCCACCAACACCAGCGTCGATACCGACGTTGTTGCCGCCGTTGCCAACGAGCGTCAGCTCTTCAGCAGCGATACCAGCCCAGAAGTCACCCGAGTCGTACATATAACGGATCGAGTTGAAGTTGGTGTTGCGGTTGATAACTTCGGTTTCGCCCGAGAAGTCAGCATCCCAGAAGTTGACGAACTTACCAACGCGGAAGCCTGCGATGTCGATGTAGGCTTCGTCGATAACCGTGCCGTTTTCGATGTCCTGGCTGTTAGCCGGGCCGTTCGGACGGAAGTTCGACTGAAGAACGATAACGCCGGTCAGAGCGCCGTATTCAGTGTCGCTCTTCGCCGTGAAGGCAACCTGACCACGCGTACGGGTCGACCAGTCTTCGCCGCCGCCGTTGTCAGCGATATCGCCAGCAGACCAATCCGTCTGGAAGCGGATGTAGCCTTCGATCTTGAGGCAGGTTTCGGTGCCCGGGATGTAGAAGTAGCCAGTGCCGTATGCGTCGCAAACGCGAACGTATTCTACTGCTTCCGGCTCAGCTGCGACGATTGCGTCGGCAGCCTGTGCGCCGGATACTACTGCGAGAGCAGCAGCGGAGCCGAGAAGAAGGCTCTTGATTGTCATTGGTGACCTCCAATTCAAAGTTTCGATCGGGTCTGGGATTTTTCGCCGTTAGAGCAGCGTTCCCTGCCCCATCCCCATGTTTCAAGAAGTCGGACGATCAACCGCCCTCGCTTCCGAGGTCACCGTCATTTCCGCGTGGCGGAACCTAAACATGCGCCGCGCGTTCATTGTCTGTCCGTACGCAAACTTCCTCTGGGATTTGTTTGGTTACACGTGGGGATGAGCGCCTCGCCAAAAGCGGGGCGCTTCTGTTATCGAGGGGCCTGCAACACCTTGCGTGAGGTTTCGTGACATCGATCAATCACATCGTCGTAATTGCGCTTTTCGCAGCTATGCTCAATGGCTGTGCGCCATCGGCTGATTTACAGCCCATACCAGGGAGTATTACCTATGGAGGACAACCAAGGGCGAAGCTAATGCGAGCTCCTCCTGGAACTGTGGTTCCGCATCAGTTTTACGATCAACAGGGCAACCGGATCGAGGAGACATACATCCTTCAAACCGACAGAACATTGAAGCTGGTGAGGCGTGTGGTCGGTCAGCAGCCAGACCGCTAGCCAATCTATCTCCCAGATCAGTTGCCGGGCACTTGGCTGGAACCGGTTATGTTGAAGAACGTTACGACTCTGTCCGCATAAAGCTTCCTCTTGTGATGCTGACGGGTGACACCTTGCGGAAAGGGCCCCTCACTTTGGAGTGAGGGGCCCTATTTGTTAGGCGTGCAATTGTAAAGCCGAGCGAGCGCTTGTTTTACCTGCCGGTGCCAGGAATCCAGATACGCTGACCGTTGCTTTCAGTCCGCCAACGACCGCCAAGATTGCGGCCATAGTAGTCCTTCTTACGGTAATCCCGGTGCCGACGCTCATGCCGGTGGGCATCGCGGTAACGCTTCTTCCTGTGCTTGATTTCCACAATGTTGTTGGCCGGACGCTCAACTGATTGCATTGCAACCGGCCCGGCGAACGCCGATGAGGTCGGGAATGATAGCGAAAGACCGAGGGCCAGGACCGCGCCAATTCTGAAAAATCTCATATTGCCTCCTTGAAGATCTAAAAGGACTTACCGGCCTGTACCGGGAATCCAAATTCGTTGCCCGTTGCTCTCAGTGCGCCAGCGGCCGCCGTCTCGGTCGTAGTTTGTTGGATTGTCGGCACGTGTGCGCGGTAGGTGATCCCGATCATCGTATCGAGACTCGTGTCTGTAGTGCCGGTCGCGATAATAGCGGCGATCATACCGGTCGTAGTTTCGCTGGTCGTAGTATCCGTAGCCGCCGTAATAGCCGCCACCCTCTACGCAGCTCGACAATACCATAGCCGAGCAGAGGGTTAGCAATAATCCCGAGGACTTGAAGAGCGTGTTCATGGGCTGTCTCCAGTGTTCAGGGACTGAAACCATGAGTGTTCCAGTAGCCAAGTGGATGAACGCCCGTCTAACACTGCAGTTCCATAGGAACAGGCTGCCCGCGGACCCAAATGTTCCGTGGACATCAAGGTGAAAAGGGTTAACGGGCAGCGCTAACCTGGAACCTGTCGCGCTCTTCAAAGTTTGGGCACGATGAACAATCCATCCACGACACCTTCAACTTTTACAATCGCCTCCTCTGGCGAAGGCCGGTGGAAGGTTCTGTTCGGGGACAATGTGGCAATCGCCGCCGATCAACGACCGTTGTCAAACCTCACGTACGAAGAAGCGTTGCGGCTGACGCAAGCGCTGAACGCCGCATTAGCTGAATTCGGCCGAAATAATCCAGGGAACTATCGCGATTGATGGTTGTTCGCCCTTCGTCAACTGAACACTAGGAGATTGAAATGTTGAAATTTATCACAGTGTCGGCCCTTGCTATTGGTTTGGCTACTTCCGCGATGGCCCAAAGCAGCAACAGCGGCGGCACCAGCGGCTCCGGTGGTTCGACCGGCACCAGCGGCAGCGGTGTCGGTGGCACGTCCGGCAGCGGAACGGCCAACGGCGGCGTATCCGGTAGCGGGGTCTCTGGGACCAATGACGCAAATCCCTCCTCCGATGAACAAGACTCGACGGGCAAGAAGGATTCAGGCGACTGCGCTACCGGTGGCAAAGGTACCAATGGCACCGCGTCAACCAACACCGCCAGCGGAACGGTCGGCGGCAACTGCCAGTAACAGCTTGATTATGATCGCTTGCGGACACGCGGCTCGTGAAAACGAGCCGCTTCGCGCCATGGAGGTTCGAGATGTCGCCGCCCCTCTACCGAGAGCAAATGCCGGCCGAGATGGCGGCTATGAGACCGAGCGTCGATGCTCGTCGCCAGCCGAGCATCGAGCAGTGGGATTTTCACGTGACTGTCACAATACACCGGTAGTTTAGAAACATCTGGATTAACCTCCCAGAATATTCGACCCGTTTCTTGGGGAGGGCTCCTTCGGCCTAGCTGAAGGGGCCCTTATTTGACCTTTCTTTATATTATCGACAAACTGATCATGTCTGATGTCAGATCAATGGTTCGCTAGGCGTCATCGTTTTGGCGTCGTCCCCATCTCCGGAAGACCAGTTTCCCAAGCGCGCGCGACTTCCGATAGCGTTCTGAGGTGTCAGAGACTGATCAGCAAACCGGTATTGTCAATACCCACCGCCCCTTTTTCCGGCACGTTGCCTCGGCCCTGCCGCTCTAGACAGTGAATTGAGCTTTTTGCACTCCCATCAAAGCGTGGCGTGACGCAGCACGGCATGGCTGCTACGATAATGCGAGATCAGGGCCGGGGGGCCTTGTCGATAGCGCGGATGTTGCATGGCGACATCCCTCTAACGATACGAAGAGATGGAAGAAGATTTTTCGAGAGCCGTTCAGATTCTTCTGACGGTAGTCAACAACCAGTCGAACTCTCGTCTGACTTCGCACGCGGAGCTAATCAGCCGCGAGGATTACCGCGCCTCTTCAATGGTGTCGGTCATCGACAAACTAATATTCGCGGAAATCTTGACCGCAAACGGTCCAGCCTATCGCTTGGCACGTTCACCATCCGCGATAAAGCTGCACGAGATTTATGCCGCCACGCTATCAGTCTCCGAGCTTCCAAAAACGCGGTTCGGGCGATTTCACGAAACTATTGTCGAAGAAGCGAAAGACGCGATCGCTACTGAGTATGGGGGGCTGGACCTGAACGACACCCTCGCTCACCTCATGAGCACAGCGTCATCTTGGCCGAAACATGACTCGAACCGTTAACGATCGGTCATCGTGTCGGGATTTTTCGGGCATAGTTTACCTCCTTCGATCGTAAGCGATTTAGAACGCGGCAATTTTCGGTGAAGCAGCGTTTTGGGATTGCCGGCAGGTCGCGGAGCCGCTGAGGCAAACAATCTATCTGGACAACTTCCGATCTACTGGTTAACGTTTAACCTATGCAATCGCGCAAGGATCACCCATGCCTCGCACCACGGCTATCTCTCAGATTGACATCGATGTCGGCTCGCGAATCCGCGGCCGCCGAAAACTGCTCGGTATGTCACAGTCAGCGCTCGCCGACGGTCTTGGCATCACATTCCAGCAGATCCAGAAATACGAGAAGGGCACGAACCGAGTAGGCTCGAGCAGGCTGCAGCACATCGCGACCATCTTGGGCACCACGCCGAGCGCGCTTTTCGGCGAGGAAATCAAGGGCGTGCCTTCGACCATTCCGGGGCTGGAAGCGATCGACGACCTACTGAGTTCTTCTGAAGGACTTGCGCTGAACAAGGCGTTCGTTGGAATTAAAGACCCGGCAGTTCGCAGATCCGTTGTAAACCTCGTGAAGGCGCTTGCCGACACCGAGTAAGTATCCAGGCCTTCGTCGACCTTCCAAATACACGCTGAGAAGCGCCACCATTTAGGTCACCGTGGCCCTTCACGCGAATTTCCGGTCAATTAAATTTAGGCGACCACTGACCGACGGAGATCGCCTGCCGATGGATATGTTAAGCGCCGCCGCGTCCGCAACGCTGTTAAAAGTCATTGCAATCGATCTCGTCTTGGCAGGCGATGACGCGGTTGTAATCGGGCTGGCGGTAGCCGACTCGAGGCCTCACGGCGGCGAATCCTCGTCGGCATCGCAGCGGCAACGATCCTGCGAATCCTATTCGCGAGTGTCGCCGTCCATCTTTTCGCGATCGTCGGCCTGTTACTGGCGGGCGGCCTGCTGCTGCTTTGGGTGTGCTGGAAAATGTGGCGTGAGTTGCGTAGCGGGTCCACGGACACGACGCGCTCCAGTACAGCGGAGCACGGTCACGGACGTCTGTCGCAAGAGTTTGTACCGACGAAGATCAGGGTCACGGGCGTCGATCTCTGGCGATATATCTCCGGCCCGTGGAAATACGAGCAATCAACGATGTTTCTTGGGGTAATGACAGCGCGGGTTGTCCTTATATGTCGAAGAGCCGATGCCGGCATTTGGACAGGAACAGCGTCTTAGTTTCTACGTTTAATGCGAAGAAATCTTGAAATGGCAGGGTGTGGTGGCTAGGTCGTCCAAAAGCAAGAAAGCATTCCTTGTAGAAGCTACCGCACCTGAAACCGCAACGCTACCGCCAGGCTTCGTGGCAACGAGACTGGCAGCAGCGCTCCGACGGTCGGAGCGCTCGATTTGCTATATCGCCTTAAACGAGAGTGGGGCGGAGAGAATTGCCGAGGCTTTGAGCGAGCTGTTTCCAGATGTGACAACCATTTTATTCCCGCCTTGGGATTGCCTTCCATACGACCGCGTACCCCCGTCGCGGCACTGCATGGGAAGGCGTATGGATGCTTTGCGGATCTGGTCGGCGCCAGGCGGCAGGCCGCGGCTATTGCTCACCTCACTTGACGCTACGCTCCAACGTATTCCCCCTGCGACCGTCATTGCCAAAAGCCATTTCGACCTGGCAGTGGGAGAGCAATTCGATTGCATGGCGTTTACCGATTTCATTCGAAAGACGGGCTACGTGGAAGACGGCGTTGCGGACGATCCAGGTGAAGTGGCAATTCGCGATAGCGTAATCGATATTTATCCAGCCGGCGCCCCGGGCCCCATGCGGATCGTTCTTACGCAGAATGGGGATGTCGGAGAGTTGCGAGGCTTTGATCGTTTGTCCCAGAGGACCGAAAGCTTTATTGATCGCGTAACGTTTGGTCCGGCCTCCGAATTTGTGTTGTCAGATGGCGACAAAAATGGGTCCTCGGCAAAGCTGGAAGTCATGGAGCGTCATCTCCTACGTTGCTATGAGAGTATGCCAAGCCTTATCGATTTTCTCGAAAGCGGGCCAGTGCACTTGGCTCCTGCCGCCACACAACGGGTTGGTCGCTACTTCGAGATCATTGAAGATGCGCGCAGCGCTCGCGGCGGCTCCATACACGAAGACATGCTTGCTGCCTCGTTCTACCTTACCCGCTCCGAGTGGGACCAGAAAATTGCAGACAGCGCAAATCTTGATCTTTCGGGAGGCGCCGACCTTTCCACGGAGATCCATGCCGACAACACGCGCAGCAGTTCGATCGAAACGGTCAAGACGCTTCTATCGCGGGACTTGACGGTCGTCATAGCGGGGAGAGGAAAAGCAGCCGAGTCGATCTGCCGGCGAGCAACTAGAGCGAGCGGAATGACGGCTGAATCCGTTGAGAGCTGGGACAAAATCTTGGAGGTTAAACCTGGAACTCTCCTGCAGATGGCAATCGAACTTGAAGATAGCTTCGTTGACACTATCGCGAAAGTCGCAGTTGTCGCCGTACCGGAAGGTTTGCGCACGGGAAACGTCTCAAATGCGTTCCTCGCTGAGCCAGAGATCCGGATAGGAGACGTAATCGTTCACGAAGAACATGGTGTTGGGGTCCTAGAAAGCCTCGAAAACGTCGTCATTGAGGGCGTTTCCCGTGACACGGCTCGGCTCAGCTATAGAGATGGGAGTTCCATTCTGGTCCCTGCGGAAGACTTTGACAAGTTATGGCGCTATGGCTCCGAACCAGATGCGGTTACGCTTGACCGCCTTCACACTGATGCTTGGCAGAAAAAGCGGGAAAAAATTGCGGCGGACATTCAGTCGACGGCTCGCCACCTTTTGAACCTCGCCCGCCAACGGATGGCATCGCAGGCCGAGAAAATTGTCCCACCACGCGCCGAGTTCTCCGCTTTTGTCCGGCGGTTTCCTTATGCTGAGACAGCCGATCAGGCTGAGGCGATAAGGGCCGTCCTTGCTGACTTGGATTCGGGCAAACCCATGAACCGGCTCGTCTGCGGAGATGTCGGCTTTGGCAAAACCGAAATCGCACTACGCGCCGCCGCCGCAGTCGCACTAACAGGTCGGCAGGTCGCTATCATTGCACCGACGACGGTCCTAGCGCGCCAGCATTTCGCTACCTTCGAGCGCCGCTTCGCCGGCACGGGGATCAAAGTTGGCATGTTGTCTCGCCTCCTCAAGCCGAACGCGGCGAAACAAGTCAAGGAAGCCTTGGCCAGTGGTGATATCGGGGTCGTGATCGCGACGCAGGCAATCCTTGCAAAGGATATCAAGTTTTCCCGCCTCTCGCTCGTGATCGTGGATGAGGAACATAGGTTCGGATTGAAGGAGAAGCGTGCCATGGCAAGGCTTGCACCATCGATCCATATACTCACTATGTCCGCCACACCGATTCCGCGCACATTGCAGGCAGCGATGATCGGTGTTCAAGACGTGAGCCTCCTGTCGACAGCACCCCTTAAACGCCTACCTGTTCGCACATCGCTTCTTGCCTTGGACAGGCCGTCTCTACGAATAGGGTTGATGCGCGAATATCGCCGGGGCGGACAAAGCTTTATCGTAGTCCCACGGATTGAGGATATCGACGGCGTTCAGACAATGCTTCAAAAGCTCGTGCCTGAGCTTTCGGTCAAGGTCGCCCATGGCAAAATGCCCGCCATAGCCATTGACGAAACGATTGTGGGATTTGCCGAGGGCGACGGCGACGTTCTCCTCGCGACGAATATCATTGAAAATGGCCTCGATATTCCGCGCGCAAACTCGATTTTCGTATTAAGCGCTGAGCGATTTGGACTGGCACAGCTTCATCAGCTGCGCGGCCGCGTTGGACGTTCGGGGGCGCAGGGCATCGCCTATCTGTTCGCCGAAGAGGGCGCAGAATTGGCGGAGGAGACGAACCTGCGCCTTTCGGCTTTGGTCGAGAACGACCGGCTCGGTTCTGGCTTCGCCATCAGCCTTCGAGACCTTGAACTTCGGGGTGGAGGCGATATTACCGGGGATGACCAAGCTGGGCACATAAAGGTTCTCGGCATCGGACTTTACCAGAAGCTACTCGCCGGCGCCGTCGCAAGTTTGCGCAAACAGTCGTCGCTCCGAACACATCGCGCTGTCCTGAACATCGGTGTGACTGGGACTATACCATGTGATTACGTGTCGGATGCGGCTGTCAGACTCAATCTCTACGCCAAGCTTTTGCGGGCAGATTCAACCAGACAGATCGATGACTTGGAGGAAGAGTTTGAAGATCGCTTCGGCCGTCCGCCCGATGACGTAACCCTGCTGTTGCGTACGAGCCGCCTGCAACTAGCGGCATCACAAGTTGGTTTCGCTAAGCTCGAGGGCGGGCCGAAAGCGATGGCGATAACGCTCAGTGCGAAGACGCCGTCAAAGGTCATCTCGAAAATGACAAAGAAAACTGGCGCGGTCTATCGTGACGACCGGCTGATATTCGAAACAGCGCATAGAGCGGGCGAGGATCAGTTACGGTTTTTCGAGCGCATCGTAGCGTCGGCGTCTCGATGATGTCAGTGGTGGTTTTCGGGCCACCAAGATTTGTAGCTTGCAGATGAACCATCGTGCATGATTGTTGGGCGTTGACGACATAGTCGGGTCATGCCCAGCGGTCTGGAAGCGTTGATGACACTAGCTGGGCTCTCCTGTTCGGAAGGCCCGCTCAAGCTCCGTAGCTGGGCGAGGTCAACCACATAGCTGGCACGCTAGCCATCCCGGTAAAAGGTCGAAGTTTAGCGGCCAAAATGAAAATGGACGTTCTGGTCGCCTGGCCACTCGATGCACCGCTGTCCTACCCGTCAGTCCGACGCCAGATCAAGCCCATTGCATTGGACCCATAGCAGCGCCTGTCCAGGATTATCCGTGAACAGGCGTTCACGTTCAACTCGCGACCAGCTCCCCCGATCGTCTCAATGCTGAACGGCGGATAGCAGCGGGAAGGCTATAGCTCGATTGAGCGCAGATCAAAAAAGCAGCGAAAGCGTCGGTAACCATTTTGCCGCCTGGCGACCCATCGTCAACCGGCAACTTCATGGCGGCGTTGCCGGCCTAATGAGAGACATCTCTGGGGCGCAGAAAGCCCGGACGTTGCGCACGTCGTCCATCGCCATTGGCGATCAGAGTATGACCGAAGCGTTGTCGCCCAGGTCTGGCTTGGCGCCGCTTACGGCGGCAGCGGCCATCTTGATGTAGCTGACGACCGTACCGGGGCTGTCCCAGTATTCAGCAAACGAGGGCGTGACCTTAAGGATTCGGATGGACGGATCTTCAGGGCTGTCCCACCATGCTTTGGCTGGTAGAGCGAAAAGCTCTTTGATCTTCTCACGGTCATTCATGATTTCGGCCGTGCCGGAAATCGATACATATTTCTGCCCTTTGGGATTTGCGAAAGCCAGGCAGACACCAGGATATCGAGCGATCTCCTCATCCTTGTGGCTGTCCACATCGGTCAGGAAGTAGAATGCATGATCGCTGCGCTCTGCATGAGCCGACATCGGTCGAGCGCGAAGATCGCTGCCCGTCTGGGTCGTTAACATGCAAAAACCGATATCCTTCGCCAGATCCCACACCTTATTCTGATCATCGTCAATGTTTGCCATTTTGCCGTCCTTTCTTTCTCGAACAAAACGGCTGTTGGACGCGGAAAGTTCCTCTCAGGTTGCGACGTGAAATGGTTGTCCATCAAAGGCTTTGCTGATTTTCCGACAATGTCACGGTTGAAGCTATCGACACGATCATAAAACTCTAATGATCACATGGAACTCTGCTTGGCAGGCCCACGGGAGACCACCATGCGCGAGAAGAAGCTTCGCGAAATGCAAGACATCGCCGCGACGATACGGGCGCTAGCGGTACCGGGAATGATGCCAAAGGCTTTGATTGACGCCGTCAAGGCGAGGCACCCAAAAGCGTCAAAGAAAGAGATCGCTCGCGCAGCTTTCCTGACGGTGATTTTGTCTGCCGAATTTGACCCTGAAGATACGCAAGCGCTTCACGACCTTGCCATGGAAACACGCGACAGCGCCCAGGGCGATGGAGATCCCTAAACCCCCGACTGGGTTATCGGTCGGTCGAAGGCTGCGCCGAAATCAGTCGACGTTTTCGGCCGCAAGCCGCAAGACAGCACGAGCAGTCTTATGATTGCCAAACGCTCGACCTTAACCCCGGTGATGCATCAAGCACGACGAGACAAACGACCCTTCGAACCTCCGTCATCCACTCGCATCCCTTTCTTTCGAGTTGTCTGGCAAACAAGCAGCGGTAACATTGGTACTACAGCACCGAATTGTGTGGCGCTGCAAGCTCCTCCAACGAAGCTCCGACGACTGACGGCCGGTGAATCATTTTGCGAGCAACAGTCCGCAAGCCCTTGAAAAATGATTCGTTTTCCTTTGGAACGAATCACCCTTGCATGTCTTTGAGTCACAACCAAAGTGATTCGGAGTATGCGTTTATGGCATCGGCACATCGAGCCCAGTGGAAGGGTTTCCTGAAGTTTGGCGGGGTATCCTGCGGTGTTGCGCTATACACGGCGGCCAGCACATCCGACCTGAACTGCCCCCACTTTCGACCGGACACTCAGCATAAGCGGGAAGGCTCAAGCACAGGCTTGAGGATAAGCTTATGTCTAACGAGTTTCGACAGGTTGATCTTCTGATCGGTGACGTCCGGCGGCTACGCTGGACAACGGAACGCAAACTGCAGATCATCGAGGAAAGCTATGCCGCCGGGGAGACCGTTTCCTCCGCGGCGCGGCGGCATGGAGTTGCGCCAAATCTTCTGTATCGCTGGCGTAGGCTCCTGAGCGAGGGAGGTGCGGTGGCCGTGGATTCTGACGAGCCAGTAATCGGCAATTCCGAGGTGAAGAAGCTGGAAGATCGAGTGCGCGAGCTTGAGCGCATCCTCGGGCGCAAGACGTTGGAGAACGAGATTCTCCGCGAAGCCCTTTCCAAAGCCCACTCAAAAAAACCGATATCGCGGCCGATCTTGTTGCCGAAGGACGGTTCCCGATGAAGACCGTGGCGGACGTACTGGGCGTATCGCGGTCCAATCTCGCGGAGCGCCTTAAAGGCAAGTGCAAGCCGCGTGGATCATACCTCAAAGCGGACGATGCCGAGCTGCTGCCTGCCATTCGTAAACTCGTGGATGCTCGGCCGACCTATGGCTATCGGCGGATCGCTGCCCTTCTCAACAGGCAGCGGCGAGCCGCCGGTCTGTCCGTCGTCAATCGCAAACGAGTTCATCGCATCATGGCCAATCACGCTATGATCCTCGAGAAACACACGGCGGTGCGAATAGGCCGTGTCCACGACGGCAAGGTCATGGTGATGCGGTCTAACCTGCGCTGGTGCTCGGATGGCCTTGAGTTCACCTGCTGGAATGGCGAGGTGGTCCGTCTCGCGTTCATCATCGATGCGTTTGACCGGGAAATTATCCCCTGGGCAGCCGTCGCCAACGCCGGGATATCCGGCTCCGACATTCGAGACATGATGTTGGAGGCCGTCGAAAAGCGCTTCGGCGCAACCAGCGCCCCGCATGCAATAGAACATCTATCTGATAACGGCAGTGCATACACCGCGCGGGAGACCAGGCTGTTTGCCCAAGCCGTCAACCTGATCCCATGCTTACGCCCGTTGCCAGCCCACAATCGAACGGCATGTCTGAAGCCTTCGTCAAAACCTTGAAGCGGGACTATATACGCATCTCACCCATTCCGGACGCCGATACAGCTCTCCGGAAGATCGACGGATGGATCGAAGACTACAATGAAATCCATCCACACTCAGCGCTGAAAATGGCCTCCCCAAGGGAGTTCATCAAAGCATTGTCTCAATAGCTGATCTGTCCGGCGAAATGGGGGGCACTCCACGACCGTATCTCCTTCAACATGATCAACAAGGCTTCCGGTAACCGCATCAGCCGCATCTATATCGATAGCGAAACCGAAGATGCGGTTTTGAAGGAAAATCAAATCAAAGGCTTCGAGATCGACAGTGGTCACGACATTCAGATAGACCCGGAAGAAATCGCGGCGACCATGCCTGAGAGCAATAAGACGCTTTCGGTGGAAGCCTTTGTTGCCTGCGATGAGATCGATGACGTCTATTTCGACAAGCCGTACTACCTCACGCCTGACAAAATGGGATCCGATGCCTTTGTCGCGCTTCGAGACGGCATGAAGAGATCCAACGTTGCCGCGATCGCGAAAGCCGTTCTGTTTCGGCGGATGCGGACGGTGATGATCCGCCCGCACGGCAAAGGCCTGATCGCTACGACGTTACACTACGACTACGAGGTCCGCTCGTCGAAAAAGGCGTTCGAAACGGTGCCGAAACTGCAGATCGAGGGCGAAATGCTCGATCTTGCAAAGCACATCATCGCCACGAAGAAAGGCAAATTCGATCCAGCAACTTTTGACGACCGTTACGAGGCGGCCCATGCCAAACTTGTGAAAGCCAAGATCGAAGGCAAAGCGCTGCCCAGGCCGAAGAAGGTGGACATCTCCAAACCGAGTGATCTGCTTGCAGCTCTCCGTGAGAGCGCCGGACTTATGAAATCCGCTGAGGCGCTCGACAGCAAACCCAAACGCACTGCCGCCAATGCCAACCAAGGCACGGGTCGGCAACGGGCTGCACGCGGAGTGGCTCCAAAGGCCCCCTCCTCCGGTCCTGTCACGCGTCGCAAAGCCGGATAGGGACGAGGTTATGGCACCGCACTATTATTGGAAGGGGTATCTGAAGCTGTCGCTGGTCACGTGCCCCGTGGCGATGACGCCTGCGACATCGGCATCGGAGAAGGTCCGCTTTCATACTCTCAACAGGTTGACAGGAAACCGGGTCGTCTCGCAATACGTGGACTCCGTCACCGGAAGGCCCGTCAAGGAAGGAAACGAGGTCAAGGGCTATGCTCGTGGTGAGAACGATTATGTCGTCTTGACCGACGAAGACCTTGATCGTGTTGCGCTCGATACCGTAAAGACCATCGATATGACGCAATTCGTGCCGGCCGACAGCATCGACTGGGTCTTTCTGGAAAAGCCGCATTACCTGACGCCCGATGATCCGGTGGGAAACGAGGCGTTTGCAGTGATCCGTGACGCCATGAGATCCGACAGAGTCGTCGGCATTTCTAAGCTGGTCATGGGTCGACGTGAGAGAGCCGTGGTTTTGGAGCCTCGTGATGCCGGTATCGTACTTTGGTCGCTGCGCTACGGTGACGAAGTTCGTCCCGAGGAAAGTTATTTTGAGGATATCGACGATGAGGCCGACCTAGATTTAGTTCCGCTCGTTCAGAGACTGATTAAGAAGCAGACCGCCCACTGGTCTCCAGAGATAGCCAGCGATCCGATCCAAGCGGGCTTGCTGCGATTGATCGATGAGAAAAAAAAGGCACTGAAGCCAGAAAGAGGGGCCAAAGGAAAGTTCAGCGTCTCGACGAAGAACAACGTCGTCGACATCATGGACGCATTGCGGAAGTCTGTCGAAGCAGACCTTAAAGGCAGAAAGGCGAGTTGACATGCATCTTTTGCACACACATGTCGCCCATGAGGCAACCAGCTGGCGCGTCGATTTCCTAGGTGACAACGGGCAAGAGGTTTCAATCAGGATAGCCGACAGCATAGCGGCTACTTACATAGAGGCTCTCGATCAAGCCAGAGAGCTTATGGTGCAGCTGACACCTTATGGCACGCGCGGAGGCGGAGGGCCGCTGAACTTTTACGACGCCGCCAGCAACGGCAATTTCGATGGAGAAGAAAGTCAACTAAAAAATTGACGCAAAGTGATCTGGAACGCAAGCCTTCGTTCAGGGTTAATCTTGAACGCCACCATGCAGGCTTCGCAGACATATGACGTCAACTGTTTGGACTGAGAAAGTGTTTCTGCAACTCACTCCGGGCACGGGTTTCGTAAGCGTTTCGAACACCCGAGCGGCGTTCGCACTGTTGACGACGCGATGGCCCGTTACATCCGGGAAGGCATTTTGGGCAGCCCAGGAAATTTGCTTGGCAGCTATGGACAATAGGACCGCGCACGAACAGGCTCGCATGGCTTTTATCGCTGCAGCGCAAGAGGCAAGCGTTACCATCGACTGAACCTATTTGCCGAGGTGCGCGATACCGGAGCTCACACGTCACATCGTATGCGTCATGTAGACCTTACGGCCAGTCCGCGGCGACGTTTAAAGCATGCCCTTGTGTCCCACCCTTTGCCTTCTCCAGGCTTCGCCGAATTCGCTCATCTGAGAACGGCTTACCAACCACGTCAATCGCGCCATCGAGGCCGTGCCCGACGTCTTGCGGACTTCCCGTGACGAAAATGACTTGGATGCCAAATCGATCTATGAGCCGACGCGCTAGTGCGCTGCCACTCATGCCGTCAGCAAGGCCCAGATCGACCAAGGCAGCATCGGCCCGGGGCGCATGTGCTAAAGCTTGTTCAACAGTCGCAACAGGTCCAATCGAAACGTGCCCAGCTTCCTCCACGATACGCCCCAACTCTAGACCGATGAGCGGCTCGTCCTCGATAATCAAAACGCGCATGGGGTTCCTCCTGACGTCAACAATGTAGTTCGGTGTTTGAAAAAATCGAGATCGGTCACGCGCTCTTTACTAGGCGACCCTTGTCGAGATGGTTGCGACCTCGCAATCGCTGCAGCTAAGCCAGTAGCTGGCCTATAAAAGGCAAATGACTAGCTTGCTATGCTTTCATGAGATAGGTCGATCACCCGCTCTGCTGCCTCCCTCGTCCCACACGCCAAAGCGGCTAACTGATGATACCTGCACGAAGTGCCGCGGCAACAAGTGCCGTGTCCTTATAGACGCAGAAAGTGTCTTTCAACCGGTCAATATGCGTTCGAACAGTGTGAACGGAAAGGCCCAGGATGTCCGCTATTTCCTGCGCCGATTTACCATCGCACATCAACACTAGTACTTCTTTTTCGCGCGGCGACACGTGATAGCGCATCTTGCTGATGTAGTGCGCTTTTTTTCAAGTACAGCCCAGAATGCGGCGTTATGGCTCAGTGCTGCACGCGCCATGTAGGCTAACACATGGATCGGTTCCGCCCCTGATTCTACTACACCATCCGTATGCGTTCGATAGCGCTCGTTCGCAATCGCGATTTCTGAGGTCTGCTTTATCGGCTTTCACCCGTCACAAAAGACGTTCGACTTCCATGTAAGTTTAACAACTATTCATAACGATCAAGATTGAGTTGGCGCTCGTGCAGCATGCCCAATGCTAGGAGTGGCTTGCGGCGCCTCACGTTCCGTCCGCCTATAGGGTGTCTTAATCCTGCTCATTTCAGTTATGTGCTGTAGAGATGGGCGAGGCAACCATGGATCGCAGCTTCAAGAACAGTGCTTCGGCCGTGAACTTCCCGCCATCAAAGCCATCGGTCCCGATCCATCCGTGGAAGGACTCCGGACGTTCGCCGACATAGGCCATTGCCCATTGGTCGAAGGCTCGACCAAGAATTGGATTGAATTCGAGAACAGAGACGTCCCCATGCCGGGTATCTTGCTGAATGCGCTCGAAGGTAGCCTCGACGGCACTTTGTGGCCCCTCCAAGACTTGACCGAAACAGCCTGAGCTGAACATAAGAGCGCCCGTGACGCCAGCCGAGCTGTTGTTACGGCGGCTCGTGGCAAGAATGTCTAGTATTTGAGAGTGAAACGTTTCCCCAGCTGCTGGAATGCGGTTTTCGCTAAAGTAAACCAAGCGGTAATCAGCCATAGTGTCCCTCAAGCTTATCGATTAGCAGGGCGGCGTCTGCCGCCCCGAGCGGCCTGCCTGTCAGATAACCTTGCACCTGCCGACAGCCATCTTCGGTGATTTGCCGCAACTGGCTTTCTGTCTCGACCCCTTCAGCGATAGTCGTCATCCCCAGGCTCTTGCCGAGCGCGGTCACTGCTCGAACGATCGCAGCGCTGTCAGGACTACTCTCCAGGCTACGAACGAACGACTGATCAATCTTGATCTTATCGAAGGGAAACTTTTGGAGATAGCTGAGTGACGAGTAGCCCGTCCCGAAGTCATCGATCGAACTTTCACTCCCATAGCCTTGATCAGCTTTAGAATTGATACGACGGTATCGGTATCGTCCATCAACGCGCCTTCAGTAATTTCGAGGTCGAGCCGATGTGGTGCCAAACCCGCGCTGGCCAGTGCTGATGCGATAGTCTCGGCAAGTTTAGGACTTTTAAACTGCAGCGGGGAGAGATTGACGGACACTGAGAGCGGGTCCGGCCATGACGCCGCTTGCTTGCAGGCAGTCCGAAGCACCCAGTCTCCGAGAGGACCGATCAAGCCGATCTCCTCCGCCAGCGGGATGAAGTCGGCGGGTGAAACTTGACCTCTGGCGGGTGTAGACCAGCGTATCAAAGCCTCGAATCCGACGAGGCGCCGTCCCTCGATCTCGAATTGAGGCTGGTACGCGAGTGAGAACTCTTGCATGGCGAGCGCTCGACGAAGATCAATCTCCAAAGATCGCCGCGTCTGGATTTCCCGATCCATGGCATCAGCGAAGAACCTAAAGGTTCCTCGTCCGCATGTCTTCGCGTTCAGCAACGCCAAATCAGCCTGTTTTATGAATTGCTCCGGATCTGTCCCATTGCTGCCAATAAGCGCAATCCCTACGCTGGCACCGATCTGCACGGAATGTCCGCGAACGAGATAGGTGCGTCCGACAATGTCAATAATGGTGCGAGCTAATTTTTCTGCAGCTTCGGGTTGCCGTTCATCGGTCTGCAGAATGATAAATTCGTCGCCACCAACGCGTGCGATGACGTCGTTTTTTTCTAAGGAGCTTGGATACCCGCTCAGCCACAAGCTTTAGCAGAGCGTCCCCGACTGGGTGGCCCAATGTATCGTTAACCGCCTTGAAGCGATCGAGATCAACATAGAGAATGGCTGCAGATACTCGAGCCTGCGCAATTTCCGTGAGCCTGCCAAGAAGTGCGACGCGGTTTCTTAGCCCGGTCAAAGTGTCACACTCTTGGCTGAGCACGGTGCGCACCGCGAACGTCACGTCTGTGAACTGCAGGATGCCCCGGCCTTGAGACGTCCAGGCTGCGGACAAGAGGATGGTTTTACCCTCTAGCGTCTCGAACAGGTGGCGTTCGCGCCTTTCGGACAATGCTGAGGACAGCTCAACGGCCGTTGCCGACGAGATAACCCCCGATTTTTCCGCGTTGTAGCAGAGACTTTCAAGCCGCCCTCGAACATCTGCCAGATATCCGAAAAGCCGTTGGGCAGCGACGTTAGCCCAAACAACCTGTTGTTCATCGTCGATGCACAACATTGCAAACAAGCAAGTGTCGGCTCCCCAAAATTCCGATTGAAGAGCAGTCGCAAGAGTTGATGATTGCATCGGGCACTGAGCTCACGTGGCTGGCGCATACCCCTTTATCGATATTCCCTTTACGCTTTGTAAGCGGCTCCACATTTGCAAACCTCAGTACGGTATCAGACGATTTGTCGACACGGGAAACCGCAACGCCAACGCACCAGGATCGCCCGAAGCACTGTAACGTCTCGAGGCAAGACACAAGCCATGCACTCGCAATGACAATGTAAATAGTTCACGTAGTGACCGCTTTATCGCACGTGATATCCAGACGAGAATCTAGCAAGCGCGATAGTGGCAGGCGTTAATTCCCCGCAGCCTCGCGAGCCGCCTTCAGTCGCTCCGTCTTGCGCCGACGAGCCTCGGCCTCAGCTTCGATCGTGGCGACTGCAACGGCGTGCGTTTCTTCCGCACGCGATTGGCGCTCACTCATCGTCATTGATTTACGACGACGCGGTTCATTGTGCTTTTCGATGTCAGTCATCAGAAATCAGATAGCTCGCGACCTCCGCTTAGCAACTCTACCGTCTGGTAGCGTACGTTATCTTTTATCGTCCCACCGACGTTACTAGGCAAATTTCTTCACCAATCGCTCCTTTGCTAAGAAGACCTATCAAGCACCGAAGACCAGGTGGATAGGTGATCACGCTGTTTCATAAAGCTTCGCCATCCGCTTCGTGTCGGTGAGCCGTCAGCGGCACGGTTCCCGAAAAACCCCGCGAGCTGCATTGGCAGTTTTGAAAATTGCGGTGTTCTTCTCCCCAGCACGAAGTCAGGTACACAGTCAAAGCATCATGTCTCTCCCGGGTAACCGCATTGAGAACGATCATCGTCCAATCGATGAAGAATATTACAAGCTGCTTCTAGGTTCGCGCGGGACCGATCAACCGTTCAAATTCCTGTTCAGGAACTCCATAGGAGCCACGTGCGAAATCTTCCAAGCCCTTGCGATTGAGCATTACCACCGAGCCTCTGAGAGAGCGGATAAGTTTCTCTCCTTCAAGTATGTGGAGCGCTGTTGTGACGCCGGGTCGTCGCACACCGAGAAGGAACGCGATGTAATCGTGAGTTATGGCCATCTCATTTGACTGAATTCGGTCATGGCACATCAGCAACCAGCGCGCTAAGCGCTGGGGCACGTCGTATTTCGCGCTGGCCAGCGACGTGTATGCAACCTGGCATGCAAAAATGTGCATATATTTGATCATTGGTATCTGTAGGGTCGGGCTCTGCAAGGTGGCGTCGCGCATTACCTTGATCGGAAGCCGATATCCGGCTCCTGCTATGTTTACCTCGATGAAATATGGGACCTCATCGTCCCCTATGATAACGGAGCTCGGCACGAACCCCTCGAAGCCGAACATTCCCGCTTCGGCACTCGTCTTGGCGTCGGGCGATACAGCCACCACAGCCCCGATCCCACGCTCTGGGAAGTATATATATTCTAGCGGCTCCCGCGGTCCGGCTATCTTGAAATGGGCAGGAAGGTCGACCTCCTCTAGATACGGCGCGATCAAACGAAAATCTGCGGGAAGCAACGCCGCAAGGATTCGATTGCTGACCGTCTGCTGGCTGATCATCTGACGCTTCACTCCTGAAGAACAATTCTCTAGGCTTACGTAGGGCAGCCGCGATCAGTTCAAATGCCTCGCCATCTTACACGGAACGATATCAATGTCGCGGCGTTTCAGCGACATGCGGTACTATTTCCATGTGCGCGAAGGCGACGCCATCACCCGAGACATTGAGGGCATTGACCTCCCCTCGGATCGCGACGCCCTTGAGGAGGGCCGTGAGGCTGCTCGACAGATGGTCGCAGAAATGATCCGAAATCAGGAGGCGATTGACGGGAAAACGTTTGAGATTTCCGACGCTAGCGGCAAGGTTCTTATGTCCATACCATTTCTCTCGGTCATTATCATCGATTAAGCCGACTTGGTGTTTGGATGTCTGACGCCAGCGTAACACGGCCTTGAATCTCTGGTGGGTGATCTGTTGCTTCTACCAACTAAATTTCAAGCGGTCATCAGCAGCTAACATTTTCGGCCGATTGTTTGGAACTCCGTCTTTTGACAGAAGTTCTGGATAGGACGACAGCTACCCAATCAGTCGTCTAGGCCGCGATGCGGCCCGAAGCCCTTCCGATTGCCTACGGGAGGGCTTCACTCATGTCCACACCGCCATGACGGATCATAGGTAGGCATCGCAAACCTTTGCCATCACTGCAGATCTTGCTTTCATGCGATTGTGGCGGTCCGTCAACGCGTTCCGCTAGCTGTGCAGGACCGGGCCTATCGGGTAGTCCGGATGCAGGGCATGGAAGGTAGTCATGAGTGACAGAGCACGAGTAACGACGTCTTGAGCGAGTTCGGCGTCGTTCGACGCAAGATCTGTAGCAACCGATGCAAGCGCCTGGCCGACCGAGCCCATCACCATTTCCAGTCCTTCATCGCCCTGCTCAGCAGCCCACCTGGCATTACGCTGCAGTGTCACCGCAAGCCGCTCTAGCATCGCCTGTTTCTCCGGAACGCCAAGATGCGCAAAAGTTGTCGATAACATCTGCATACTATTTCCAATCGGTTGATCGCACACATAACGCCGCTCCTTCGAAAAAGATGCATGGTCCGCTCGGTGTGACGACGCGTGTGCAAGTTCGAGAGTGTCGATCCGCGCATCATTGCTGATGACTGCCGCCTCGAACTGACCGGACCTTGCCTTCATCCGCGGTCAGCGAACCGCCACAATCGGAAGCAGTTGGGACCAACTGCCAAAACAGACCTCGTAGGGTTGCAAGCCGGGCCAAAAATTGCCAACCACCTGCCCCCAGCTGCGGTCGGTAGGGCCGCAGCCGGCTAACATCGGCATTTTTCGAGAAAACCGGCATCGGAGCCCGTGGCCAGACTGCTGGGAACAAGAAACAGCTATGCTGGTTAGTAAACTTAAGATGATGGAGGACGCACGTGAATTACATTTGGCTATTCGTTGTGGCGGGCGGTGCGGCGCTTCTAGGGGTCGCCCTAGCGTTCGGCATGATCAAGCAGGACCCGAAAAGATCGATCGGGGCCATCGCAGGCTCGTTCGTTGTCGCAATGGTTGCGCTGGCACTGGCCATTTATGTGTCGCAGACGTCATCAACCGCGCCGGTTCAGCCAGCCGACAGGCAACATACCGAAGAAAAGCTGCCGGCCGGCCCGGCGCACACCGAGGAACTGCCTGGAAAAACGAGCGGCAATTAGAACGATCGTGGGCTTAGAGCGCTAGTGCCAAAATGTTGTGAAGCATGCACTTGCAGCCTTTATGGGTTGTTCGAAAAGTGGCGCAGTTTCTGCAAGTGGCGATGGCGGCCTGCGTTCGCGATTTCCATCTTTCCGCAAACAGCGAGCGCATTTTTTGCACATAGCCCTCGCTGGATTTCTGATTTTGTTTTCGCCGAGAAGGAGATGAAATGTTGGTCAAAGACGTAATGACGAGGCAAGTGGTAACCGCTGCGCCAGATGCAAGTATTAGAGATGTCGCCAGAATGATGTCCGAGATAGATTCTGGCATCATTCCCGTCGTTAACAGCGATCTGTTGGGTATTATCACCGATCGCGACATCGTTATCCGCGCCGTGGCCGAAGGCGTCGACTGTGACCAACCAGTGTCCTCAATCATGACGGAGGGCATCGAAAGCTGCTTGGAAAACGACGATTTGCGAGAAGCGGTCGACCGTATGTCTGAAATTCAGATGCGCCGGCTGTTGGTGTTCAACGACGAAGGCCGCATTGCAGGGATATTAAGTCTGGGCGACCTCGCAGGTATAAATGAAGAACTTGCCGGCGTCGCGTTGGAAGAAATTACGGACGACGGTTCACCACGCTGAACCGTAGTTGGTAGAGCGCTAAGGGATGCATGTAGCAGGCTGTGCAGCATTGGTTGCCTGAACCTATTTTGCCATCACTTGAAGGTCTCTCACGATGTCCCCTAGCGCCTGTTTCAACGGTTCATGGGGGACGCGGGCTTGGCCGAAGACCTGAGCTGAAAGCAGCCCGTTTTCACAAGGGCGGTCGTCGTCCCACCCCAGGTGGTTGAGAATTGGGTAGAGACAAATCCCTTCGATCGGGACGCCTCGGATCATGGCTGCCTTGCTCTCCTCGTAGACATAGCGGATCCAGTTCGAGCGTCTGTCAGCCTCAATCCCTGTCTCTGCAATGAAGATCGGCTTGCCGTAGCGTGCGTACGTTTCGATGAGGATGGTCCGCAGTGGTTTGTAGAGTGCATGGCCGACGTCAATCGGTGGCCCGCCGTGGATCCACTGGTTGTTGAAATAGTAGTTCACGCCAACAATATCGAGATAATTTTCAGCGCCACCAATCTGTGGCCACATTCGGCCAGCAATCAGATCCCAGCCTTGAAACTGAGACTGACGATGCCCCTCAGCATCGTTGCGCTGCCAGGGTCGGTCGGGATCGGCAATCACATTGATCACGGGGTCGCAGTGTACAAATCGGGCACGGTGGTCGACGGCGCGTATCGCGTCCATCGCCGCGAGTGAAGCACGCGCCAACTGTATCTTCAGTTCGAAGCCGCGACCGCGAGCGAAGGGGTTGAGATAAGAAGCATCGCCTCCGGCCCATGAGAAAAACGAGATCTCGTTAACCGGGCAATAAAACGGCACATCATCGCTCTCCTCAAGGACAATCTTCGCTGCAGCCTCAGCAAACTGCGCGAAACGCTCGACAAACCGCGGAGACCAGATATCGACTTCGTCCGGCCAACCGTAGTGCATGAGATCCCAGATGACTTGGGTGCGTGTTGATCGCGCCGCATGCAACATCGGTATAAAGCTGGACCAGTCGTAATGGCCCTCGCTCTGCTCGACGAGATGCCATCGCAGGCCGTCACGAACGGTCCGTATCGAAAGCCGTTGGAGCTGCTCGTAATCTTGAGCCGCATGAGTATCGTGGCCAGTGGATGCGATGATATCGAGCCGCTTGCCGTAGGGTCCGCCATCTTGAGGGCGTAGTCGATGTGTGGAACACTCAAAGCCTCCCTGGAGGAACGATTGAAAAATGCCGGTGGGACCTGCTGATCGCCGCTCTAGAATGACCTCCTCGATGAGTGCCTCCCATTGCGGAACGACCGCCACTGCGCTGTAGCGGTCGTGAACGCTCTGACGCAGTGCCCCCCCGAGACTGTCGCGGAGCGTGGAATCGTCGATCAGTTTGCGGAGTGCTGACGCCACGCAGGGCGGATCGTTGTAAGGTACGAACAGGCCGGAGATGTCGTTTGTGATTTGCTGGGCAGCACCATTGTCAGGCGTCGCGATCACCGGAAGGCCGGCAGCGCCCGCTTCTGCGATAACATGCGGCATACCCTCCCCGCGCGAAAGCCACACGAAGATATCAAAAGCTGACAGAAGCGCAGGGATATCCTGGCGGTCACCGAGAAACGCTAGCACGGAGGATAACCCTCGCTTGGCGGCAAGTGACTTCAGCTCGCCGGCATAATCTGGAAGGAAGGCGTCCGGTCCGCCAACAATAACAAATCGCGCCTCGGGGTTTTTCGCGCGGACCAATGCCGCCGCTTCGATGAAATCCTCAACGTTTTTCTTTGGGTCAAGCCTGCCAACCCAGCCGATCAATATCTCGTTCTGATCGATGCCAAGATCGCGCCGCATGCGCTCGCGTTGGCTAGGATCGAATTCGGTAAGATCGACCATAGAGGGAATTTCAACCGCATGATCCTCGCGGCCGGGCATTTTTTCGGCCGCTGCATCACGGATCGATCGGCAAACGCCCACATACCGGCTTGTGAAGTGTTTCGGTCCCGCAAGCGCTTCCGAGACAAGGCCCCCATGTTCAATCAAGGGTGGATGCAGGTGGAGGCGCTCAAGCGCCGGATAGATATCAGCAACATTTTGGCACGAAACCAACACGTCATAGCCAGCAATCTTGTTTGCGAGGTAACTGACAGTGTCCTCGAAGGAAAGCGTGTAGGGTGTCGTGTCAACATTCACCCCGGCCGCCACAAGTTGCTCATGCGTCTGAGAGGGCATACCTGGCTTGTGAAAGCAGGCTATGACGTCGATCTTATAGCGCTCAGGGTGGAGATTGCGGGCAAGCAGACGGACTTCCGTTTCCTCGCCCCCGACCACCAGCCAGCCGAAAATGAACAGGATGCGTACAGGCGGTACCGGCGCCATCATGCGTCGACCTTAAAGACAATCTGTAGAAACTCGGGTCGATTTTCGACCAGATCCGCCAGGAAGCTCGGACCTTCATCGAAAGGCACGACATGGGTGATCAATTGCTCCCGGATAAGCTTACCATTGCTTCGCAGAAGTTTGATCGTTTCCTCCGCCAGACGGCGGCGATCCCATTGCGGCGAAAGCCCACGTGGTACGCGATTAATCTGCGCGCAGCGGATATTAAGGCCATTGTGGTGGAATTCTTCCCCAAGCCTCAATGCGTCTGATCCATTTTGGTAGAAGGCGAGATCAATCACGGTTCCCTGCGGACGCAGTGTCTTGAGAGCTATGTGGAGGCTAAGGGAATGCGCACGCGTTTGAAAGACGATATCGGCGCCACGCTCGCCTGCCCCATTGTGCCATCGCGCCTTGGCATGTTGCCAAAGGTCATCTTCATCCATCGCGATCAGGCCGAGGGCGGTTGCCCTGTCACGCCGGAATTGCGAGGGATCTGCAACAACAACGGATGATGCCCCGGCCTTCTGTGCGAACAAGGCCGTCAATTGCCCGACCGTTCCCGCTCCGATCACGGCGACATTGCGCCCGGCAATTCCGGCGCCAAAGGCCGGAACATGCGCTCCAAACGCATCTGCATCAGCATGGAGAATACCGTTGGCCGCAATCGGTCCCATCTGCGCGACAAAAACGCCAAGAATAGGATCGATTTCCGTTGGAACAGGGACCATCACGTCGTGGAAGGGATCAGCCGTATGTCCGCTCTTGTGAGCGTAGGTGGTTGCAATCACGCTGCCATTGTCAAGGCCCGGCGCACGCGACTCCACAATTCGGGCTACCTCCATGTACCCTAAAAAAGGCACCGGATAGCGCAGATCAGGCTCATTTTCAATGAAGACGCCGCGCCCGCTGTCGAAGCGCGAATGAAAATAGGGGTTGGTGTTCTTCATGAACGTCAGCTCTGTGCCAGCCGAAAATCCAGTATAAAGCGTGTCCAGTCGAACGTGGCCGTCGGCCGGCGGCCCCTCTTCGTATTGCATGATATAGGCCCGCCCCGGCGCCTCGATCCCGAGCGACCGTACTATGCGGTGTCCTGGCGGCAATTCTCGCGGCATTTCGATCCTTGGCTGATCACGCAAAGGGGCCGTGACGTTTCGCGATATCGGCTCGGCTTCGATTTTGACAGGCTGCCCGCTTTGAGCTGATGAAACCACAGCAAGCGCCAACCGATGCGTTTCAAGGGCATCTTCATAGGAGCATCGGATGTGGTTTTCGCTGCCGCGGACAGCGTCAACAAAATCGCGGTCCTCGCGCCAGACCGGATCGCCTTCGGCATGGCGTACAGGACGGCCTTTTCCCACGTCGACCATGATGTCATGATCGGTCAGTTCGATTGCCAGACGATCGGCAAAGATATGCAATCCTACACGATGCGCCCAACCAAGAAGACATGTTGAGGAAAGGTTGGCAATGACACCGGATTTGAAGGTCAGGCTGGCCGTTGATACGGCTGGGACGTCGAGATCAGGATAGTCAGCCCGGTCGCGAAAACCGACCCGACCGTAAACATCAGTCACGTCCCCTACCAGATAGCGTGCGAGGTCGATAATGTGGGTGGTCTGTTCGACCATTTGCCCCCCAGAACGATCAGCTTTCCACCACCACTGAGGTGGCGGCGTCTGGTCAAGCCAGTAGCCGGAGAGCAGTTGCGCCGGATTGTCCTGAAGAAGGCGACGCGCTTCCTCGACCGTGTCGAGATAGCGCCAATGATAGCCAACGCCGGTGATCAGCCCCGCCGACCTGACACCTGCAGCAATCTCCTTAGCCAATTCAATATCAAGGGTAATGGGCTTTTCGACAAAAAACGGGATGTTTCGATCAATCAAATCGCGCTCGGGCCCACCATGGGCAAAGGGTGGGATGCAAATATAAACGGCATCCAACTGCATCACGTCGAGCATCTTCACATGGCTGTCGAAAGCCCGCGCGCCGAAGCGGGCCGCTGCACGCTGGGCTCGCTCGAAATCGGGGTCTGCAAAAGCGATAACGCTCACATCGTCAAAACCCGCGAGGATGTCGAGATGGCGTTGAGCAATTCCGCCGGCGCCGATGAAGCCAATGCGTGTCTTTTCCATAAAAACAGATCCTTTAACGTCTTGATCGGAAAGAAAGCGGTGATAGACAGCTGCCGTTTGATCTGCCATACGCTGCGCGGAAAACTGGGCGTCGAAGCGTTTGCGACTTGCCACACCCGCCAGTCTTGCCCGTTGTGGGTTATCGAGCGCCGCAATCAGCGCCGCGGCTAAAAGCGAGGGATCGCCGGCTTCGACCAAGAAGGGGTGGTCAGAGCCGAGCGCCTCGACTGTACCGCCAATGCGGGTCGCAACGACGGGCACGCCGAGTGACATCGCTTCAAGCACTACGAGTGGAAGACCCTCGAACCGTGAGGGCAACACAAAGATCGTCGCCTCGGCCATCAGAGCTGCGACATCCGTGCGCTGGCCGAGGAATTTCACGACATGGCTTAGACCAAGCGTGCTGACAAGCGCTTCGACCTCTTCCCTTTCCTCCCCCTGTCCAGCGAGCTCCAGAGTGACAAATGGATGTCGGTGAAGCAGAGCTGGCATGGCCCTAATCAAAGTCTCGTGATCCTTTTGCTTGGAAAAGCGTGCCACCGTTAGCAGCTTCACTCGGCCGCGACGGTCGGCATCCGGATCTCTGCGAGGTAACTGAAGCGGCACGATCCCGTTTTGGATAACGACAATCCGCTCATCAGCAATGCCCTTTTCCAAATAACTTTGCCGCGATGCTTCGGACACGACGATGTGGAGACAGACCTGTCTAACCTCTGCCGAATAGGTTGTCTCTTGGGCGCTCTCCGTCAGAAGATAAGGTAAATGCTCGGTTCGAATCACAGGAATGCCGCAGGCAGTGCCAGCCCGAGCGAGCTCGTGCCCTTCCCAGCCGATGCCCGCGTGCACATGTAGAATATCGATGCCTGCTGTTTTCAACCAACGACAGAACGATGAAAAATCATCAATCTGCTTAATCGCGTGGCCAGCTTGCGCAGCACGCTCGAGAAGCCGAACCTCAGGCTTGTCGTAGGCAGCAAGCAGGACATCAAACTCACTTCGCAGCGCATCGGCAAGCGTGAGCATATGCTCGCCCATTCCTGAGGGGTCGGCACTATCGGTCGCCAACATAAGGCGTGGGCGACGGCTGTTCATCGCTTGCCGGCCGCCGTGGCTTCAGTCGTTGCGGCTTTTGCAATCCTTCGATAGGTCGCCAGTGCCTGGCCTACAACCTGATCCATATTATAGTATTTATAAGTTGCAAGCCTCCCGACGAACGTCACGTCGCCCCGCTGTCGCGCAAGCGTTTCATATTTTTTGTAAAGGGTCTGGTTCTCTGGGCGGGGGACCGGATAGTAAGGCTCGCCATCGCTGTTTGCAAACTCGTAACAGAGTGTCGTCTTCGGATGGACCTGACCTGTGAGATGTTTATATTCTGTCACACGTGTAAACGGTACGGATTCAGACGGATAGTTTATAACCCCGACTGGCAACAAGCGATCGCAGCTGTGAGTCACGTGCTCAAACGTCAGGCTGCGATAAGGCAAGTGGCCGAATCTGAATTCGAAAAACTCGTCGATGGGCCCGGTGAAAATTGTCTTGGGAGCCTCTCCGATCAGATCGGAATACTCAGTTCCGGTCATCACCGAAATGTTGTCATGATCCAGGATCTTCTCGAACATGGCGGTGTAACCAGCCAGCGGCATTGCTTGATAGGTGTCAAGGAAATAGCGGTCGTCCGTGCTGGTACGTGTCGGCACTCGCGCGGTCACGGACTTGTCGAGCTGCGAAGGATCGAGCCCCCACTGTTTGCGCGTGTATCCCTCAAAGAATGCCCGATAAAGATCGCTGCCAACTTGGGAAATCACCATATCCTTCGAATTTGCTATGATCTGACACGGTTCCGCACGGCTCGCCAGGAATATTGCGGCCTCGTCATCACTGCGAAGGTCTAGCCCATACAGCCCGTTGAGCGTCGTTCGGTTGATAGGGATCGGCAGTTGCAGGTCGCCAACCTGTGCCAGGACGCGATGCTCGTAAGGTCGCCAAGCCGTGAAGCGCGACAGATAACTAAACACTTCTTCGCTATTGGTGTGGAAAATATGGGGTCCGTATTTATGGACAAGAACTCCGCTCTCATCGAAGAAATCGTATGCATTACCGCCAATGTGTGGCCGCCGGTCGCAGACAAGAACGCGCTTGCCATTGTCAGCGGCAAGACGTTCCGCCAGAACTGATCCGGCAAACCCCGCGCCGACGATCAGGTAGTCGTATTTTGAAGGCGGATTGCGCCTGATGTTCGCCGGTCTGATCGCTTTGGTCTGCGCCGGTTCGTTGCGCTTGTGAATAGCTTCAGATACCAGCGTCTGCATCGCCTTGAAGGTTATATCCCAAGAAGACGTTGCCAGCATTGTATCGACGCTCTTCAGCCAAGACGTGTCGCCCGTTCGCAGCTCAACAGCCGCGTCGCAGGCAGCAACGAACGCTTGCGCGTCCTCGGCTATGAACACACCTTCAACTTCGCCATAATGGCGTTTCACGTCGGCAATCGCGGTGCTGATCACCGGTCGGCCGCCAGCCAAATATTCTGGTGTTTTCGTCGGGCTGATGAATTTCGTCGCCTCGTTCAAAGCAAATGGCATCATCGCAGCGTCCCACGCTGACAAGTAAGCCGGCAGCTCGTCGTAGGATTTTTGGCCAAGGTAGTGAATGTTCGGCGCTTTCGGCAGCGCGTCGGGTGCAATCTTCACAACCGGTCCGACAAAGATGAAGGAAAAATTCGGGCGAGCCTTGGCGAGCTGTGCGATCAATGCGAGGTCAAGCCTCTCGTCGATGACACCGTAATAGCCGAGTTTTGATCCGGTGAGGTGTTTTTGATCTTTCGGTTCGATCACGTCGGATCGGGCGCTTCTGAAATGATCGACGTCCACACTAGAGGGAAACGGATGTATATTCGCATGCAAGTGGCACTTTGCCTCGAAGAGGCTGTGGCCGCCTGTGAAGACGACATCCGCGCGTGCAATTAGCGCAGTTTCGGCCTGTTTAAGACGTGGGGAAGCGAATTTGAAATTCGCGAGTTCGTCCATGCAATCGTACACAATCGCCGCGGCGTCGACATGTCGGGCAAACTCGAACATTATCGGTGTGTAGAACCATAAAACTGGCTTTGCCACACCGTAAAGGGAAAGCAGCTCGTCGAGCAGTTGCGACAACGCCTTGTCCCGCTCCTGTTCGCTCCACCAATGGGGAACACGCGGGCGGATCGCCTTGACGCCTGTTCCATGAAATGGATGAACTTCCAGATAGGCCAGATGATGGTCCGTTGGGATGAACTCTTCAAAGAAGAAGACTTGCCTCTCAGCAGAAAACCGCTCCATCAGATGTTGAGGCCGCTGCAACACGAAATCCCAGCGCAGATGTGAAAAACATACAAGGGGAGCTTGACGGCCGGACGGCGAACGCGACGCTAACGAAACGGGACCAGAGTAATTCATAGCAGATCCAAGCTAGAGGAACGCACCAAACCTAGGCGCCCATCCTTTGTTCCCTCCACCGCGAACGAAATGTCAGCCGGCTCGGTCTATCGCTGCCTTTAGCCTGCAGATCGAGTTTGGCCACGTCCAATTGCGGATTGCGATATCCCTCGGCGTGAACGTAGAGAGGTTTGCTAGCATATGGCTGAGGCCCTCATGGAAGTGTTCGGCAGACCACGCTTGACCGGTTTTCGGCGTGATGTATTGAAGCCCGCACCTCAGGTCAGCATTGGCAAGCACCGGCAATCCGGCAAGCATGTATTCTGTGATGATCGCCGGCGCCCCATCATCGACACCGCACACGACGCCAAGCCGCGCCTTGTTCATCAATGCGTTAACTTCGCCGAACGATACGCCGGGCGGGCCGATAAATTCAACGTCAATGCCAAGATCGCGCGCCATCGCGCGCAACTCTTCGGCCATTTCGCCATAACCAGACACGCAAAGCGCGCGTAGGTCACGTGGAAGCTTTGCCATAGCGTTAAACAAAACATCGTGGCGCTTATAGGCCTGTGCTGCAGCCACGTAGATGATGTCGTAGATCTTTCGGTCACCCGTAGGATAAAACTGTGTATCGGCCGCGAATTCCGGTCCGATCGGCAAAACCATTGTCTTCATTCCTGGATGACGTTGTCGCACTTCGCGCGACTGCCATTCTGCGCCTGTGAGCACGAGATCGAAATGCCGGCTGACAGAAGGTGGGACGCGCAAGGCGGGCGCATCGATCGAGTTATATATTTTGAAGCTTGTCTCGCAGGCTTGGAGAATGTCTTCAGCAACACCGAGCCCCCAGACGCACAAGATGTCGGGGGGCCCAACTGCCTTGATGTAGCCAAGCATGTCATTGGAGCAAAACGGGAGCTCCGGCCCATTCGTTTGAAACTGCAGGCGGGTGATAAAGCCCGCGTTGTCCGTCGCCGGCATTGGACAATTATCATCTCGCCAATGAGACCAAATTTCCGCCTTATCGACCAGTCCGGCTTTTATGCACGCAAGCGGCAAGCGTTCCAGATAACCGCCCTCGACGACCACATGGCTTGGATCATTGTCATCAAGCGGTTCCGTGGGCCGTTGTGCAAGCCATCGATCTCGATACTCGTCAACTCCCGGCAGATGAGACGCGAATTCCTCACCCCCCTGAAAATCGCTTATGACGACAATTCGCCTAGGCACAGCATGTCCGTTCATCATCACCTCGCCGACGCCAGAACCTTCACGAAGTGCTAACTTGCGTGACTTGATTTTGATCCTGCGACATTCAGCGATGATGTTTCGAAATCAACATCCGACCGACAAAGGCAGTCTGATCGCCAACATTGATCCAGATGGCACTTATGAATGTGAAGATTTTTGTCGGCCGAAATTTCTTAGGATTTCAAAGATCCGAGCCTTAAGTTCGTGTGGCTCAAGATCGGGCGCGCCGATGGCGCAGCGACCGGAGCTCGTCAGAACGAGAGTTGAAAAATCGCCTGATATTCCATCCCTATCACGAACGACCTCAATCCAGCCTTTCTTTTCAGCGCAGATGATCTCGCGGTCATGGTCGCCGGCGTAAAACCGATGCGGTATCGGCCACCATCCCGAATTGTCTTTGTGCACCTTGATGAGCAGAAATCGCATGCGGTCGTTCATGGGAGGATCTCGCTGTGTCCAATGCTTACGCTAAAAATGCAGCCCGCTGGAAACACACTGCGGCTGAACGTCTCGCTCTCAGTGTTGGCGAGCTAGCACGCCCCCGATTCATGATGGCTCGTGAATCCTGGACAATCCTCCGAACGGGGTTGCAGCCACAGCGTTGCAACCTCATATCGATAGGATTGCGGCATTAAGCAGCAAGTGCCACAAACACTTTGGTTGAGCGATGAAAAGGAATGCCTGCACATGGCGGCATCGAACCACGGGAATGATTTATCCGTGGGATATTCCAACTTCCTTGCGCTCAACAAGATCAAAAACTTGATCGCTGTGCTGTCCAGCGTTTGGTTCCCAGCTCCCCATGGCTGCGACAGTCATCGTCTTCACGTTTATGAGGCCGGCAAAATCTGCCCTGGTCTTCTTGATCTCATCGGGAGAATAATCACGCAAAGGAGGGAGGTGCAGAGCATCATCCACCCTGCGCACGCATCAATGGGTCCACATGGGCGCCTTAGCGCTAGGCACGTCGATTGAGTATTGTCCCCCGACATGGCCGTGACGACCCGGTTTGGATATTGATACGCTCGTTCGCTCGGTTCGCCATATGTATTCGGCGACGGCGCGAACCTCTTCGTCGGCATTCACCACGAATTCGTCAATGACCCAGAAGCCCAAAAGCGTGAGGAGGACACTGACCGCGAGTATGACGATGACACTGTTTGAAGGGCCGTTTTGCATGTTGCGATTGTGCTGACTGCGGCCGCAGGCGGCAACATGCCAATTCGAGCTAGTGTGATGAAGGGCCACAAATCAATTTTATGCGGCGGTTTCGACCCTGGCATCAGTGTCGACACCGTCACAAGTCCTTCAAATGGGCGATGATGCGCGCGACCGCCTCACTATCGGAGCAATAGTAGATTACGCGCCCTTTTCGCCGGGCGCGAGCAATGCCTGCCTCGCAGATTATCTTCATCTGGCGGTTAGCTTTGTTCCGGGAAATTCCCATATGTTCATGTAGACTGTGCAAACTCCACCAGCGGTGCATAATCAAACGAACCATCTCATAGCGCGCCGGGTCGGCTAGGGCGGCAAGCAGTGACGTCGCTTGCTCGACATCGAAAGGTGCATTGGTCAGAATCTTGTCTGATATCGCTTTGGGGACCATTTGAAAGCAGCATCTAATGAATGCAAAAGACCCGCCGGAATGCCAGCCAGCGGGCCTTAGCGATCAGGATGGCGGGCGGTTCTTTCAACCGCCAGCCGATTGAGGCGTCAGGCAAGTCTTTCACTCAAACATCAACCCGTCACTGGCAGTTACCGCCCATGCTGCCATCGGTGCTGTTGGTCGACGCTGTGCCGTTCGTACCCTTACCGCCTGGTGCGCAATCGCCCGAATCCTTTTTTCCCGTTGAGTCTGTCTCGCTTGAAGACGGGTTGGAATCGTTCGTTCCAGACGCACCGCTGCCGGACACGCCGCCATTTGCAGTGCCGCCGTTTGAGGTTCCTCCGACACCACTACCGCTGGTGCCGGATGAGCCACCAGCGCCGCTTGTGCCGCCGCTGTTGCTGCTCTGTGCCATTGCTGACGTGGCAAGACCGATAGCAAGCGCCGTTACTGAAAGCAGTTTAAGCATTTTCGTTTTCCTTCGGTTTGTTGCTTTGACAAGCAGCTAACCTCGGCTGGGCGCGATGGTTCCCGTCTATACTGCTGGTCGTCAACCTTGCTTACGGTGCAAAAAGAAAGCCTGCCGCTCTTGAGCGACAGGCTCCCGAAAATGGCGGCAGCAGCCCGTTAAAGCTCCGGGCAACCGCGGCGGTTGGCGAAGGTCATCCTTTCAGGGCCACGCCGCGTATAGCCCTGGACGACAACGCTCCGCGGCGAAATTCGAACGACCTGTGCGCGACGAAGACCTTCGCCTCTGGCTATATCCAGAGCATCTTCCGGGTTGCATCCACGCGGCCGACGCCGGTCGTAGCGGTCATCATCGTCGCGGTTGGGGTCGTATATCCCGACGCCTCCCGGACCAACACGCAGCTGCAGATCTTGGGCGCCTGCGACAACCGGAGCAAACGTGAGGCTGCTCATTGCCGAAAGCCCGATGAGAACAAATTTGATCATTTTTCGCATTTCATTTCCTCCACATCATTTGCGCAAACATCGGACAGGCTCGATTGTTCCATGCACAAAAAGGAAGCCCCGGGGTTGGCCGGGGCGAAGTGGGGGAAGAGAGCGCTGACTGAGGGAAGGCGTCAGCACATTAGTAATGCGGGGCATAACATTTGGTTCCAAGCAGCAAGACCGCTGCCTCGTTAGAGCGCGCGTTGGCGGATCTTTTCACCGGTCAGGATGCGCACAGCATGTGATCGCAGTCGGCGACCGTGCCAGCAAGATCATCCGTCGATGTAGGCTGAAAGCTCGTCGGGTGTCCCATTCGGAAATGCCTTCTTGAGATGGTCGATGAATGCCGAAACCCGCGCGCTCAGCAGCCGCCTCGAGGGATAAAGCGCCCAGAGAGCGATATGAGAATCCGGCACATCTCCCCAGTTAGTGACCTTGCCAAAAGTTATGTCGCTGCTGACGAGTGAAATCGGAAGTCGGGCCGCGCCAACGCCCATCCGCACTGCGTCTCGCACATTCAGGAGCGACGAAAGGCTGAGAACAGGCGCAACCTTGAAAGACGCCTCCCCGGCCTCTGTTATCATTGTCCAAGAATTCGTTGCGCCCGATGAGCCGCGTGTAACCACGGGAACGACGGCTTCCATCGTGTGATGCGTTCCGGCAGGTGCAACCACGACGAGACGGTCTCGCAGAAAAATCCTGCCGACCAATGTGTTGTCCGGATCCGGATTGACGCGGATGACCAAATCATATCCTTCCTCGACCATGTCGACGGCGCGGTCTTCCGTAGTAACCTCCAGGTCCACGTCCGGATATTGCAATGCAAAGGTGGCAGCAAGTTTGCCGATCGCTGTTTGGGAGAATAGCAGCGGCGCACTGATCCTCAACCTGCCACGCGGCCTGTTGCCGCCGGATGCGATTTCGCTCGTCGTCTCGTCGAGCTCCGTTAGAAGGGCCCCAGCCCGCTCGTATAGTGCCCGCCCCTCTTGCGTAAGCTGGAGCAACCGTCCACCACGTTCCAGCAGACGCACTCCAAGGCTCGCCTCCAGTTCCGTCACGCGTCTCGATAGCGTGGCTTTTGGACGACCCGACGCACGCGCGGCTTTTCCAAAACCGCCATGCCGGGCAACCAAAATGAAATCGGCCAGACCGAGAAAATCCAATTGTTCCACTCCTGAGACAGCCTGTCTATAAAATCAGCCTATCGTCTCATAGATGATCCGCTCATATTGGGTTTGTCAACAGATAGGAGAGCTTCCATGACAATCCTAGTAATTGGTGCCACTGGCCGGGTCGGCCGCCATGTCGTCGACCAACTCGCTTCTCGTAATGCCAAAGTTCGTGTTCTGACCAGAGATCCGTCGAAGGCACGCTTCCCGGTCGACGTTGAAGTCGCCCGAGGCGAAATTCTTGATCTCGATTCTTTGCGCAACGCGTTCAAGGGTATCCGCACCCTGTTCCTTCTCAATGCTGTCACCGGGGATGAATTTGCGCAGGCAATCATCTGCCTAAACATTGCCCGCGAAGCCGGCGTTGAGCGCGTCGTCTACCTTTCGGTCTTTCATGCCGATCGTTTCGTCAACGTGCCCCACTTTGCGGTAAAGTCAGGTGCCGAGCAGATGCTCAGGCAGATGAACTTCAGCGCTACGATCCTGCGCCCCAGTTACTTTATCGACAACGAGATCATGATCAAAGACATCGTTCTCAATCATGGCGTCTACCCCATGCCGATCGGCCAGAAGGGTGTCGCTATGGTGGATGCTCGCGACATTGCAGAAGTCGCTGCAATCGAACTCATTCGCCGTGACCAGGCGTTCGGCAAGCCTCCTCTGGAGACCATCAATCTTGTCGGACCGGACACGCTGACCGGCGAAGGCATAGCTGCCATCTGGTCTGAGATACTCGGCCGTCCCATTGTTTATGGTGGCGATGACCCAAGCACTTTCGAGCAGAATATGGCAGTGTTTATGCCTAAATGGACCGCCTACGAGATGCGACTGATGGCCGAGCGTTACGTGAGCGATGGTATGATCCCGGATTCCGGCGATATTGAGCGCCTTGAACGCATTCTGAGCCGGCCGCTGCATTCCTACCGTGAGACCGCGGTGTCGCTGGCTGCAAGCAACTGAGCGTTGCGGTTGCTTTATTGTGCGGCCGAAAAACCTGGCTCATCGGCGTGGCGGGAGCCACGCCGACTTTCAATCGGTATTGGGAACGATGGCTGCGTTCGTCACCACGGAGGGACAGCTTGCGGCAGCGTAGAGATACCGTACCCTAACGACGTCGTTATGGCATTCGGGTCGCACCCGATCATACGAATTGTGCCGCTCAAACGACATGCTCAAACCCTCGGCCCGCCTTGTGGCAGCGCGCCTATATCGCGCATCGACGGCGGCGGAGGCTTCCTATGGCTTTAAATCCAAGAGTGCTCGCCCACTCCCGTCCATGGCAAATGGAACGGAAGCATGCTGATGCGAGACAAGCCATCGGCCATCTTGCTTTACGAGCCCGAGCGTTTGCCGAAACCAGAGATCGACGCACGTCCCATCTGTTTTCGTCCCTTTCATATTCACCAGCCCGCTCCAAAAAGCTACGTTGCCGCCGGCGGTGAACTTGGCATCGCAAACATCGCCCTCGATCTGACCTTCCCATGTCTCAAACCAGGCCTGTAGTCCCATCACGTCTTTGCCATGCAGGACCAGCGGTGGCGCCAACGAAAACTCGACGGCATCGTTAGTGCTATATGACAGCGCCGTTACTGCATCCTTTTCCCGGTAAGCCGTTGCCCTCATCATTAGCGTTGCCAGGATTGCTTCTTCATCAACGTTTTGCATATCGGTCATGCGCGCTTCTCCTTTTGCTGACCTAGGACGAGCAAGCAGATGGCGGGCCGACATCAACTTTGAAATTTCCACAATATAATCAGGAAAGACGACTCATGAATGTTTCCAACGGTCTTATAACCTTCGGTTCGTCCCCTGTCGGTTGATCCAATCTCGTTCGCGATGATGATAACTGCGGTATTATTTAGCAACTGCCACCGACCTTCACCAAGAGATCATTGGTACGATCGCCGGAATACGCGACTCGTCGATGTGACAAAAATGGTCGGTGAGCGATGTCGAATGCATGAAGCCATATATGAATCGCTCTACGGATGTGGAGATGGAATGCCCACCTCTTAGGGGGGTAAAGCTCGCGGCGAGGAGGCCGTTGACCCGTTGGATGTCGATTTACTGACGAACCCGACGACAGATATCGTCCGTAGCCTGCAGCTCTCACGGTGTTGAACGTGGTTGCAGTTTTTCCCAATACCGGGTCAATGTCGCCGCACGGCGGCCGGCAATAAGTGGCTTGCCGTCTACCCTTGATCTTCTAAGCACGGGAACCGGGTACCGCACAGATCGCCGTCTGGATGGCACATGCGTTCACACCCCATCGCAAAGCGACGCCTTAACCGTGCAAAGCTCGCTTGCCCGCCGAACTGCTCGACAAGGGCTTTTCGCTCCAGGATGTCCCTTCGATTGCATCTCACACATTCGACCTCAATGATTGGCGACCGAATGTCTTTTAGTTTTGGCCCAGGCAGATTATCTGCTGCCGGCTGTCGTCGTCTCACGCGTCCTCCAATTTCCTCGGGGTACGCCGATATCAACAGGCACGCCCTTCAGGAAGAAAAAAAATTTTGACGTCAGCTGCGATTTTCTCGCGTAGCGCTAGCACCCTGATTCATCAGACTCTTTGCATAACATCGCATGGCGCAGGAATAGATTCCTGATTTTCGGGCATCTTGACGCCGATATGGATAAGGAACAAAAGAGGAACAATCAAGTTTTCGCGGCATGATGTCGTACTTGTCCAACACGATTTCAAAAGGTTTCGTGACCGATGTCGGCTGCCCGCGAGCAAGCCATAGCAGAACTGCGTGATCGTATTGCTGTTATCCAGGGCAGCGTTACGAAGAGAGCCGGCTGTCTGCCGTTCGGCGTACCCGAAATAGACACCGTACTTCCCGGCGGCGGCCTTGCTTTTGGCGCGCTGCACGAATTTGCAGGAGGTGGCTCAGGGACCGTGGATGGCGCAGCGGCAGCGCTTTTTGCTGCCGGCATAGCAGCGCGAACGAAGGGAAAGGTTGTGTGGTGCTTAGCGCGACCAGACCTTTTCATGCCGGCTTTGGCGCAGGCGGGGCTTCATCCGGACAGAGTAATCTTCGTTGAAGCCTACCGCGAGGAAGACGTGCTCGCCAATATGGAGGAGGCGCTCAGCTATGGTCGGTTGGGCGCAGTCGTGGGCGAGGTCGTACGCCTGCCGATGGTGTCGTCACGTCGTCTGCAGCTTGCCGCCGAAAAATCGGGGACGATCGGTATCGCTGTCAGACGGTGGCGACGACAGACCGAGGCAAATGACTTCGGTCAGCCGACGGCGTCGATGACAAGATGGAGAGTAAGCGTCATGCCAAGCGAGACTTTGCCCGTGCCGGGAATAGGACGGGCACGATGGCTGCTCGAACTGATGAGATCGCGTGCGGGCGAATGTGCTGAGTTTGAAATTGGAGCCTGCGATGACAAGGGTCGTATCAATCTATCTTCCCGATCTGGCAACCGATCGAATACGTCGGGCCGATCCCTCTATTCCGCTTGAGCAGGCGATCGCGGTAATTGCCAAGTCCGGCTCGAAGCGGTGGGTTGCGGCCGCTGACGAAGCCGCCCGCAAGGCCGGATTGCGGGTTGGAATGCCCGCTGCCAAAGCGCAAGCACTTTTTCAACGACTTATGATGGTCGATGCCGATCCGGCTGGCGACGCCGCCGCCCTTGAGCGTATCGCGCTTTGGGCACTGGCGATCTATTCACCGATCGCAGCGATCGATGGCACCGATGGTCTCATCCTTGACACAGAAGGCGCCGACCATCTGCAGGGTGGGGAAGAGCCGATGCTGACAGGCATCGCTAACCGCTTCCGCTCGACCGGGCTAAGGACCCGCGTGGCGATCGCTGACACCTGGGGCGCGGCTCATGCATGCGCTCGAGCGATCACGCAGGAAACCGTCATCGTACCGCGCGGACAGATCGTCCGTGCCGTGGAGACACTTCCACTCTCGCTCCTTCGCCTTCCGCCGAAGATTGTCGATGACCTTCGGGTACTCGGATTCCAGACCATTGGCGAGCTTGTTAATACGCCGCGAGCACCGCTCACACTTCGTTTCGGTCCGGAGCTTGGTCGTCGCATTGACCAGATGTTTGGGCGCGTATCGGAGCCAATCGAGCCGATCCGCAGCCCAGAACGGATCGAGGTCACCCGCCAGTTCGCCGAACCAATCGGCGCGGCGGAAACAATCAATAAGTACGCCGCACGTCTGGTCGTAGAATTGGTTGATGTGCTGCAAAGCAAGGGCCTGGGTGTACGCCGCGCCGACCTTGTCGTCGAGAAAGTCGATGGAACCCGGCAGGCCATCCGCGCCGGAACTGCCAAGCCCGTCCGCGATGTCGCGCGGCTCACCAAGCTTTTCCGGGATCGCACCGAAAAGATAGAGCCGGGGTTTGGGATCGAGCGTCTGACGCTCATCGCTGTCATGTCGGAAGCGCTGGAAGAAGAACAGCGCTCATCGTCGCTGGTTCACAACCAAGACAACGACGTCACACCGCTCATCGATATTCTGGGTAACCGTGGCAATAAGGTTTATCGTCTCGCGCCCGTTTTTTCGGATGTTCCCGAACGCAGTGTTCAACGCATTGCGGCAGCCGCCGACCCGGTCAACAACACGTGGGTCCACGATTGGAGACGGCCGGTACGTCTTCTGGACAAGCCAGATGTCGTCGAAGTCATGGCATTGATGCCCGACCACCCTCCCGCATGGTTCTCTTGGCGGGGCAAGCGTCGCCGGGTGAAGTCTGCCGACGGTCCCGAGCGTGTTTTTGGCGAATGGTGGGTGCGTACCTCCGAGGCCCAGGCCGTTCGCGACTATTTCGTCGTCGAGGACGATATCGGGGAACGCTTCTGGCTGTACCGCTCAGGCGATGGTGTAGACGCAGCCACCGGCTCGCACAAATGGTTCATCCACGGGATCTTTGCTTGAACGGGCGGGTACGTGTGATGAGATATGCCGAGCTTCAGGTCACGACCCACTTCTCCTTTCTTCGGGGAGCATCCTCGGCCGACGAACTGTTTACCACCGCGAAAGAACTAGGCATCGAGGCCATCGGCGTCGTCGACCGCAACAGCTTGGCAGGCGTTGTCCGGGCGCTAGAAGCCTCCCGCGCAACCGGCGTGCGCCTTGTCGTTGGATGCCGCCTCGACCTGACTGACGGGACCTCACTGCTGGTCTACCCGACCGACCGCGCTGCCTATTCACGGCTGACGCGCCTGCTGACCCTTGGAAAGTCACGCGGCGGCAAAGGAAACTGCATCCTGTCGCTGGATGATGTCGCTCTTTACGCCGAAGGCCTTCTTGCAGTCCTGGTGCCAGACCTTCCCGATGAAGCCTGCGCCATTCAGCTTCGAAAGATCGCCGACCTATTCGGCGATCGTGCCTACCTCGCACTCTCCCTTCGGCGTCGCCCCAACGACCAGATGCGGCTTCATGAGCTCAGCAATCTGGCGACAAAATACCGTTTACGCACCGTTGTCACCAACGACGTTCTCTTCCACCAGCCGGGCCGCCGACAGCTTCAGGACGTCGTCACCTGTATTCGCGAGCACACGACCATCGATGACATCGGCTTCAAGCGCGAGCGCCACGCGGATCGATATCTCAAACCGCCATCCGAGATGGAACGTCTGTTCCCCAGCTATCGGGAAGCACTGGAAAGAACGATTGAAATCGTTGAGCGATGCAGATTTTCGCTTGACGAGTTGACCTATCAATATCCGCAGGAGGCAATCATTCCTGGCAAGACCGCACAGGAAACCTTAGAGCACTATGTCTGGGAATGCATTCCGAACCGATATCCTGAAGGTTTGCCGCCCGAGGTTCTGCGGACCGTTCGCCACGAGCTCGGTCTTATCAAGACAATGAAATATGCGCCGTATTTTCTAACGGTGTTCTCGATCGTGCGTTTCGCGCGCAGCCAAGGGATCCTTTGCCAAGGCAGAGGGTCGGCTGCTAATTCAGCGGTCTGCTACATCTTGGGCGTGACGTCCATCGACCCAAGCACCAACGATCTCCTGTTCGAGCGTTTCGTCAGCCAGGAGCGCGACGAGCCGCCGGATATCGACGTCGACTTTGAACACGAAAGACGCGAGGAGGTCATCCAATGGATCTACAAGACCTACACGCACCAAAAAGCAGCTCTCTGTGCGACAGTGACCCGCTACCGTGCAAAGGGGGCGATCCGCGACGTTGGGAAAGCGCTCGGTTTGCCGGAAGACGTGATCAAGGCGCTGTCTGCAGGCATGTGGTCATGGTCCGAAGAGGTCAGCGATCGCAATGTCAGGGAGCTCAACCTCAACCCCGACGATCGCCGTCTGGTGCTGACGCTCCAGCTTGCCCAACAGCTGATGGGCGCACCGCGCCACCTTGGGCAGCATCCTGGTGGGTTCGTGCTGACCCACGATCGCCTCGACGACCTTGTGCCGATCGAACCGGCATCGATGAAGGACCGCCAAATCGTCGAATGGGACAAGGATGATATCGAAGCGCTGAAGTTTATGAAGGTGGACATTCTTGCTCTTGGCATGCTGACCTGCATGGCAAAATCCTTTGACCTTATTCGGGAACACAAGAACGATGATCTCGACCTCGCAAGAATCCGTCAGGAAGATGCGGCGACCTACGCGATGATTAGAAAGGCCGATACCCTTGGGACGTTCCAGATTGAATCCAGAGCCCAGATGGCGATGCTTCCACGTCTGAAGCCGCAAACCTTCTATGACTTAGTTGTACAAGTCGCGATCGTAAGACCCGGACCAATTCAAGGTGACATGGTGCACCCTTATCTGCGCCGTCGCGAGGGCAAAGAAAAGGTTGAATATCCAACGCCCGAGCTCGAAGCGGTGCTTGGAAAGACGCTTGGTGTTCCGCTCTTCCAGGAATCGGCGATGAGGGTGGCGATGGTTTGCGCTGGCTTTACGGGGGGTGAGGCCGACCAGCTTCGCAAGTCGATGGCGACATTCAAGTTTACAGGCGGTGTCAGCCGGTTCAAGGACAAGCTGGTCAACGGCATGGTGAACAACGGGTATTCTCGAGAATTTGCCGAAAAGACCTTCTCACAGCTTGAAGGCTTCGGAAGTTATGGCTTTCCAGAAAGCCATGCGGCGTCATTCGCGCTGATCGCCTATGCCAGCAATTATGTGAAATGCCATTTCCCGGACGTTTTCTGCGCAGCGCTCCTCAACAGCCAGCCGATGGGGTTTTATGCGCCGGCGCAGATTGTCGGCGATGCAGCCAAGCACGGCGTCGAAGTCCGCCCCGTCTGCATTAACAGGTCGCGATGGGATTGTACGCTGGAGCCTCTCGGCAACACCGAACGCCACGCCGTTCGGCTCGGGATGCGCATGGTCAGGGGCCTGGCGGTCACTGATGTTGCCCGAATGGTCGCCGCACGCATGAACAGGGATTTCGAAAGCGTCGACGACATGTGGCGGCGGTCGGGCGTTCCCACCGAGGCACTCGTTCAGCTGGCTGAGGCCGATGCCTTCCTGCCGTCTCTGAAATTAGAGCGCCGCGACGCTCTTTGGGCAATCAAGGCCTTGCGCGACGAGCCACTCCCGCTTTTCGCAGCCGCCGCCGAGCGTGAAACGGCGGTTATTCCAGAGCAGCAGGAGCCGGCAGTCGAGCTGCGACAGATGACTGAGGGCCACAACGTGATTGAGGACTATGGCCACGTCGGTCTGACGCTTCGTCAGCATCCGCTCGCATTCTTGCGTCGCGATCTTCAAAGACGGAACATATTGACTTGCGCCGCTGCCATGAATGGGCGTGATGGCCGTTGGTTGATGACAGCTGGCCTCGTGCTGGTCAGGCAAAAGCCCGGTTCGGCCAAGGGCGTGATGTTTATCACGATCGAGGATGAAACGGGCCCGGCGAACATCGTGGTTTGGCCATCGCTGTTCGAAAAGCGGCGCCGCGTCGTCCTAGGAGCGAGCATGATGGCGATTAACGGCAAGATCCAGCGTGAAGGCGATGTCGTGCATCTGGTGGCACAGCAACTCTTTGATTTAAGTAGTGATCTTTCCGGACTAGCAGATCGGGATATCGATTTTAGACTTCCGACCGGGCGAGGAGATGAATTTGCGCATGGCTCACCAGGCAGCCCCGACTCGCGGGATCGACCAAAGCCTGTGGTGCAGCCTCGCGATATCTTCGTCAGGGATCTTCATATCGATACGTTGAAAGTGAAGACGCGGAACTTCCATTAATTGCACAGACGGTGTCAAGCGCTTGCAGCATTCGTCGTTGAGCATCGTAAGGACGCTTGAGTTACAGCGAGAAATTTGCCTTGATATTATGGTCGGCACCGTTCCTGAACCGACCAAGTAAATCGCACCGACAAATGAGACATTTGGCCCTCATTTTTCGCTTGAGCCAAACGGATCAAATTGTTGGGTTAATGTGATATTCCTGGGTTGATCATTAACTTCACACCACCCTTGTTTACAGCGAGCCTGCAACTGCTGGCGGATACCTAATCGCCGTTTGGTCTCTGGCTGCGGGCATGCCATCCTTTCCTTAGGATGGAGCGCCATTCTTGTTATCTTCCTCGCTATCACTATCTCGAGTCCGAAATCCTCGACTTGGAGCATCGAGATGGAAGAAGAAGCTCACCTTTTCGCCGACGCCGACATCGAAATCCTGCCGCCAGAAACTTCAGCCGTTGGCTGCCCTCTTTCGATTTGCGATTGTTGCGGAAAAACGGCCCGTAATAGACGACGATTGTTACGGCATCTGCGAAGAGTGCTTTTCCGCCTGATCGATCTCGCTTGGTCGCGAAGGTCTGGCCTCCCCTCCTACATTGTGGCTGCCTTTTAAAAGTGAACGGCCACGGCGGTCCCATCGGTACCGTCATCGTGACGTTGCCGACCGAGCGCACATTGGTCGTCGACCACGCGCCTGTCATCGAGACTGCAGCATGAGTCGTTCAAGCGATGATACGAGCGCCTAGAGGGATAAAGCTCGCTTGTGATGTTGCTAGAGGCGCCGCAAGCCCTAGTTCGGAAATGCCCGCAGACGCCATCCAGAGGAAATCCGCATGCGCCCCGAGCTGTTCGTGACATTTAATGCCGGTTCGTCATCTTTGAAGGCCGGCGTCTTCACGCAGGACGGCGATCTCAAGGAGAGTGGACGTCTGAAGATCGAATTCAATGCAGCGAGCCCCGAGATCTGCGGTACGCTCGATGGCGATGATATACGAATGGCGGCTCGGGATACCGGGTCCGACGCGATAGTATCGGCCGTAAAGCAGATCCTCGAACTTACTGCAGAGCGCATGGCGATCGCGCCAACCGCCGTCGGTCATCGCGTCGTGCACGGCGGGTTGACGTTCAATGGCCCCGTACTTCTCAACGAGGGCAACATCGATGGAATTGAAAAGCTCGTTCCGCTCGCGCCTCTTCACCAACCGCAGGCGCTGAGGGTCATCAGAACCGTCGCCGCGATCGATCCGTCGCTACCACAAGTCGCCTCTTTCGACACCGCCTTCCACTCCACTCAGGCCGATGTCGTCAGACGCTTCGCCATACCAAGAGCATTGCATGAGGATGGCGTCCGTCGGTACGGGTTTCATGGTCTTTCCTATAAGTACGTTGCAAGACGTCTCGCCGAGCTCGATGCGGCGGCGGGCGCTGGCCGCGTGGTTGCCGCGCATCTGGGGAGTGGCGCGAGCATCTGCGCAATGATCGGTGGTCGAAGCCGCGATACAAGTATGGGGTTTTCCGCCCTCGATGGCATCCCGATGGCGACAAGGCCGGGCTGGATTGATCCAGGAGCGCTGACTTACCTCATGCGGCAGGGTATGCGCCATCCGGATAGGATCGAACAGTTTCTTTATCACGAGTGCGGACTTTTAGGCGTTTCAGGTATAAGCGGCGATACACGCGATCTCCTGAAGGATCCGAGTTTCGAGGCGAGCGAGGCCGTTGAACTCTTCTGTTTAAGGATCGCTGGCGAGATCGCACGTCAGGCGTCCACCATAGACGGCGTCGAGACCGTGATCTTTACGGCCGGCATTGGCGAGCACCAGCCGGAAATCCGTGGACGAATTGCGCAGCGCCTTGGCTGGCTCGGTCTCGAACTCGACGATGGCGCGAACGAGGCCAACGCCGCAACAGTAAGCGCTGCCCGAAGTCGCATCAAGGCGCTTGTCATTCCAACCGACGAGGAGCTGGTGATCGCCGAAGAGACGATTTCTGTGCTCTCTCAAAACAAGCGTTGAAGGAGATTGGACGTGAACGCAACGGCGCATACGCTCAACGACACCGAGCTTTCGCTGATCGATCGCTACTGGAAGGCGGCAAACTATCTTTCCGTCGGGCAGATCTATCTGATGGACAACCCGCTCTTGCGCGAGCCGCTCGCGTCTCAGCACATCAAACCTCGGCTTCTGGGACATTGGGGCACGACCCCTGGACTGAACTTCATCTACGCTCACCTCAATCGGGTCATAAAGGCGCGTGACCTCGATATCCTGTATATTTGCGGTCCCGGCCATGGCGGCCCTGGCATGGTGGCAAACACCTATCTGGAAGGCACCTACAGCGAAATCTATCCTGACATTCCAGAGACAGCGGACGGGATGCGCAGGCTCTTTCGCCAATTTTCCTTTCCCGGTGGCATCCCAAGCCACGCAGCGCCGGAGACACCAGGATCGATCCATGAGGGAGGCGAACTCGGCTACGCCCTCGTGCACGCCTTCGGGGCCGTCTTCGACAATCCGGACCTGGTTGCGGCATGTGTCGTCGGCGACGGCGAAGCCGAGACTGGGCCGCTGGCCGCCGCATGGCACTCGACGAAGTTTCTGAACCCGACCCGCGACGGCGCGGTGCTGCCTATCCTGCATCTCAACGGCTACAAGATTGCAAATCCGACCATCCTCGGGCGCAGCAGCGACCAAGACCTTATGAACCTGTTTCGGGGATATGGCTATGAGCCGGTGTTCGTTGAAGGCCACCAACCGGCACACATGCACCAGGAAATGGCAGCGGTGCTCGACGAGGCGTTCGAGAGGATCCGTCAGCTTCAGGACGAAGCGCGGCGCAACGCGGCGTCACCAGGCGTTCCACGCTGGCCGATGATCATTCTTCGCAGTCCGAAGGGATGGACGGGACCGAAGGAGGTCGACGGGAAAAAGGTCGAGGGTTTCTGGCGCGCGCACCAGGTGCCAGTCGCCAACTGCAGGGGTGACGATGGGCATCGCAAGCTTCTCGAAGACTGGATGCGCAGCTATGATCCCGATGATCTGTTCGACGAAGACGGACGACTGAAGTCCGAGCTTCGAGCGCTTGCGCCGAACGGCACGAAAAGGATGGGCGCCACGCCCTTTGCCAACGGCGGATTGCTGCGAAAGAAGCTGATCGTCCCACCCATTAGAGACTTTGCGATCGATATCGGCGAGCGAGGCTCGCGGCAGATCCAGTCGACGGAGATTTTCGGCCACTATCTGCGCGAGGTCGTTAAGCTCAATGCCGATGCGAAGAATTTCCGCATCTTCGGTCCCGACGAGACGGAGAGCAACCGGCTTGGGAGCATCTTCGACGAGACGCAGCGCGTGTGGATGCAAGCCATCGAAGATTACGACGTCCATCTCTCCCGCGACGGTCGCGTGATGGAGGTGCTATCCGAGCACCTTTGCCAAGGATGGCTTGAAGGATATCTGCTAACGGGCAGACACGGCCTGTTTTCGTGCTACGAGGCCTTCATTCATATCATCGACTCCATGTTTAACCAGCATGCCAAGTGGCTGAAGGTAACACGGGAACTGGAGTGGCGACGGCCGGTCTCGTCACTCAACTATCTTCTAACCTCCCACGTCTGGCGCCAGGATCACAATGGCTTTTCGCATCAGGATCCAGGTTTCGTCGACCTGGTTGCCAACAAGAAGGCCGACATCGTCCGCATCTATCTTCCGCCGGACGCCAACACATTGCTTTGGGTTGGCGACCACTGCCTGCAAACTTACGACCGCATCAACGTCATCGTCGCAGGAAAACAACCTGAATCCCAATATCTTTCGATAGACGAAGCCGCGAGCCACTGCGAGGCCGGCGTTGGTGTCTGGGAATGGGCGAGCTACGAGGATAACACCATAGCACCCGACGTCGTCATGGCTTGCGCCGGAGACGTGCCGACGATGGAGACCCTGGCCGCGGTCATGCTGCTGCACGAGGCCATCCCTGACCTGAAAATCAGGACCGTGAACGTTGTTGACCTAATGGCACTGCAGGATCGCGAGCAGCATCCCCATGGTCTTCATCATGGCGAATTTGACAGCATCTTCACGCCTGACAAGCCGATCGTGTTCGCCTATCACGGCTATCCCTATTTAATCCACCGGCTCACCTACAGGCGGACAAATCACCAGAATATTCACGTGCGCGGTTTCATCGAAGAGGGCACGACCACGACGCCCTTCGATATGACGGTCCTCAACGAACTTGACCGATATCATCTTGCGCTTGAAGCCATTGCGCGCATTCCGGGGCTTGCGAAAAAGGCGCCTGAAACGATCGACGCATTCCGATCGAAATTGGCAGAACACCGAGCCTATGTCCGGGAGCATGGCGAGGATCTCCCAGAAATACAAGCATGGCGATGGAAGCGCTGATGTCAGCGGCCAGCCGATCGCCAGGTTTTTGACCAAGCAGCGCTTTCACGCCGAAGATGGGAGTGCCTGCGAGAACCCGTCCGAGAGGCGTCACCGGCGACGCTGATCGGGCGTCCTGTGATCATCGCAGCACCCCCTCAAAACGCGCAATAGGAAGTGGATCGGGTGCGCACCGCCAGTGCTAGTGTTCCTGCGCAAGGGAACATTCGCTACCTGAGGTCGTTATGGCACCCGACTGGAACCGAGCGAATATGATGCTCCTCAAAATCTGCCTTGCCTTGTCAGTCGTCAGCTTCATATTTGCTGTCTTCATGCTTACGACGATGATGTAGATCGTGTAGGACTGCTCGTTCTGCCCGCTGATAACAAACAACCCTCGCCTACTTAATGGCGCGGCCCCGACGAGGCTCTAAAGACCGTAAGCCTGAAGTCATGGCGATTTTCGAATCCTTTTCTATGTTTTCTTCTGAGGCATCAGGATTGAACTATGACAGCAAATCGGCGTTGCCTGCAGAGTGCTAACTATTGGAGCCCCTTTTGTCGTCCGAAATCGAAATCAAGCTTGACCTTTCGCCTGAAGCTCTGGGAGCCTTAGACGCATCCGGCCTTCTTGGTGAGCCGATCAAGACCGTAAACCAACACGCCACATACTACGATACCCGCGATCAGCAGCTCCGCAGCGAAGGCTACAGTCTTCGCATCCGGCAAGCCGGAGGCACAAGGATACAGACTGTCAAGGCAACGGGAGCCAGTCGATCCTTGTTTTCGCGCTAGGAGTGGGAAACGCCGGTCGACGGCAACGAACCTGTGCTCGACTATACCAGTCCGCTCGTTGGCGAGTTCGGCAAGCGAATTGCGCTCCAGCCCATGTTTGATGTTCAGATCGTGCGCCGTGTGTGGGACGTGATGGAGGATGGCTCACGTTTAGAGGTTGTGGTCGACGCGGGCGAAGTCGTTTCCGACGAGCGCCATGCGGTCATCCGCGAAGTCGAGATCGAGCTGAAGGACGGCACTCCCGCCGATTTGTTCGCTCTTGCGCGCAAAATCGACAATGTCGCAAGCGTTCGCGTCGGAGTGCGGTCGAAAGCTGAGAGGGGCTTTGCACTGCTGGAAGCTCAAAAACTCGTTTTTAAGGCAGAACCGCTTTATCTTGAGAGGAGCATGGACGCCGCGTCGGCTTTTCAGGCAATCGCCCTCTCCTGCTTTCGCCAGTTTCGCCTCAACGAAGACGTATGCTTCGTCGCCGCAATCCCGAAGCGCTTCACCAGGCCAGAGTAGCGCTCCGCCGGCTGCGCTCCGCCTTTACGTTGTTCAAGGCAGTTCTACCAGGCAGCGAGCCGATGAGATTGAAGGCAGATTTGAAGTGGCTCGCCTCGGTTCTTGGCGAAGTCCGTAATGTCGACGTCCTCCTTGCCAAGGTCTCAGACGAAGATCTTTCTGGAAAGCTAAAGATTGCGCGCGCCGCAGTCTTCGACAAAGCAGCCGATGTCTTGAATTCGTCGCGTACGCGAGCGCTCATGCTCGACCTTGTGGAGTGGTTGGAATGTGGTGACTTTCTATCGGGTCGCGACCCGGCAGCAAAGGAAACGCCAAATGCCGTCCAATTCGCAGCGCGGGTCCTCGAAAAGCAGCGTAAGCGCTTGAAGAAAGACGGCGAAGCTCTTGAAAAAGCGACTGATGAACACCGGCATGAGGTTCGCAAGGATGCAAAGAAATTCCGATATGCGGCGGAGTTCTTCGCATCGCTGTTCAGCGACAAGCGTGGAAGCAGACGACACAAGAAGTTCATTGTTGCAATGGAAGCTCTGCAGGACGATCTCGGCGCTTTGAATGATCTTGCAACAGGCCCAGACGTACTTGAAGAACACAATTTGGGTCAGCATCCCGCAAGGGAAACTGTTCTCGCCGGTGGCGATAAGAAAACGCTTATCGAGCGGGCTCAGGCCTCGGTCGATGAGGTCCTCGACAGCAAGCTGTTCTGGCGTTGATCGAACCAGTCGTGCTTCGTTTATAGGCACAACGTCACCGTAGCACTCGATTATTCTCCGCCTTTTTTTGGTGATCAGAGCCCAAGTGAAAGCCTAATTGCGGAAAGATGTCGTTCGCGCAAAGTGCCGACCGGCGCGTTGAAATTTCATCAATTCGTCACGAAACATCAACGGCTTCTCGCAGTTTATCGTCCGGTGCAGGCTAATCCGGAAGACGGGAGTCGACGCGACGACGCTTCCGCTGGTCATTTGGTCGACGAGCTGGGCTGTTGCTGTATCAATCTGGGTGACGGCTCTGCAAAGCGTGTGAGCGTCGCCAGAGATTTAGGACCGCTGAGGGATGGACCTCGCATAGTGTAGACACCTGACACCACGGGACATAATCATGGATGACGAACCCGACACCAATAAATTGCTCCAGCAACTGTCAGAACTCAGGAACCAAGTGGCGTCCGAGGCATCAAACAGGGGGGCAGAAAGATCGGAGGCTGGAGGCGATCCAGTCGCACAGGAAGTAGAGAATATGTTCGCATATCTCGCCTTCCGTCGGCACGATCTCCGGTCAATGCAACGTGAATTGATGTCGTTAGGCTTATCCTCGTTGGGCAGACTGGAAAGCCGGGTTCTTCCTGCACTCGATGCGACCATCGCCTCGCTCGCTGCGATAGCCCACGCCGATCCTTCGTTTCGACGTCCATCGATCGCAGACTTTTTCCGAGGCGAAAACGCACTTGCAAAGGCAGCCGACGGCCTGCTCGGGCCCGCTCGAAAGCAGCGCCGCGGACGCATCATGGTCACGCTGCCCACTGAGGCCGGAGATGATCCTCACTTCGTGCTAGGTCTCGCCAAACGGGGTTTGGACCTTGTTAGGATCAACTGCGCTCATGATGACGACCATGTCTGGACATCAATGGTTGAGAATACAAGATGGGCTGGCCAGCAGGTAAATCGTCACATTCCAGTCCTAATGGACATTGCGGGACCCAAAATCCGGACTGCAAAGGTGGGTTGCGACAGGAAAGCGGCGGTGGGCGATCTGATAAGGCTCCTTGCCGAAGGTGAACCATATCAGAACGACGCCGTTCCGTTCTCAATTGTGGTATCTCCGCCGGAAATCGTAACCAGGCTACGACCAGGGGATCGGGTCAGATATAATGACGGCAAGCTGGAGGGCAAGATTGACAACTGTTCTAACGGCGAGGCGATCTTGCGGGTGACGCTGAATTAGCCCCCGAAAGGCCCGGACATGCTCCACCACTTAGCTAAGTGGGTAGGAGTAATGTTGGTAATATGACTAGCAGCAATTTTAAGATGGAAGTCCTCTCCGGCCCGGAACGTCGGCGACGC